>Ga0302206_1000192_pt1 | contig 25218 bp, 14 predicted proteins | sample II_Fen_E2_1_FD_194581 | JGI IMG/M metagenome (GOLD analysis project Ga0302206, IMG submission 194581) | Peat permafrost microbial communities from Stordalen Mire near Abisko, Sweden - II_Fen_E2_1 | ecosystem: Environmental > Terrestrial > Soil > Wetlands > Permafrost | place: Sweden: Abisko...
GATCAGCCACAAGAGCTGCATCAGCTACTGTTCTTGGGATACTTGCTAAAAAAGTTGAGAATATGGTTGTTGCATCAGCTGATCTCTCAAATTCAGACAAAACGGATGGTTTCCTTAAAAACACACATGCTTTTAGAAATGGTGACTTCAGTGGGGCTTTTCTTCAGGCAGGTGTTTCTGAACTGACTATGGCAGCCGTAATGAACGGAATGTCTCTTCATGGTGGTATTATACCTGCATGCGGAACATTCTTTGTTTTTTCCGATTACATGAAACCGGCAGTCAGACTTGCATGTCTGATGGGTCTGCCAGTTAAATACATCTGGACTCACGATGCATTCCGTGTTGGTGAGGACGGGCCAACTCATCAACCAGTTGAACAGGAAGCTCAATTGCGATTGATGGAACATTTAAAAAACCATCATGGGAAAAACAGTATGGTAGTATTACGCCCGGCTGATTCTACTGAAACAACTGTTGCATGGAAAATGGCGCTTGAGAACAAAAAAACACCGACAGCCCTCATTCTTTCCAGGCAGAATGTAAAGGATCTGCCATCGGAAGTCAACGACAGGTATGCTGATGCATTACAATCTGAAAAGGGAGCCTATATAGTTCAGAATTGTTTAGGGAAGCCAGACATTATTCTATTAGCTAATGGATCGGAAGTGGCAACACTCTTTGAAGGAGCTCAGCTCTTAAAAAAAGATAAACTGAATATCAGAATAGTTTCCGCTCCTTCCGAAGGATTATTCAGAAATCAAACTGAAAGCTACAGAAAATCAATAATACCCGACAATGTCCCGGTATTTGGTCTTACCGCTGGCTTATCAGTCACATTACATGGACTCGTTGGTCCAAAGGGAGTCGTGTGGGGAATGAATAGTTTTGGCTATTCCGCTCCATATAAGATTCTCGATGAAAAGCTGGGCTTTACGGCTGATAATGTTTACAAACGTGTTAAGGAGTACCTGGCAGGTTGAGGTTGAGGTTGAGGTTGAGGTTGAGGTTGAGGCTAAATGGCTATAAATTCTTCTATTTTTTCTAGAAGACTTTTCTTCTTTATTGGTTTGCTGAGATATCCGTCACACCCTGCAGCAATTATTCTTTCCTCATCTCCCGACATGGCGTAGGCAGTAATTGCAATAATATGGACATAACTGTTCAGCATTTTAATTTGCTTTGTGGCTTCAAGTCCGTCAATTTCAGGCATTTTTATGTCCATAAGTATTAAATTAATCTCCGGGTTAGCTTTGAATAGGTCAATAGCTTCTTTCCCGTTTCTGGCATGAATAATTCTTGCTCCTGTTTCCTGTTTAAGAAGGGCGTTCAGATAGAATAAATTTATTTCATCATCCTCTGCTATCATTACTACAGACCTGCTTAACAATCTCTTATTTTCCATTCCGGAAACAACATTTGGTGATATTACTTTACCATTAATAAGCGGAATCGAAAAAGTAAATTCAGATCCGACTTTTAGTTCAGATTTAACACTGATGTCGCCTCCGAGAATATTGATCATTCCTTTGGCAATTGACAACCCGAGTCCACTTCCTTCTGTTTGAAAACTCGAATTAATATCCAGTTTAACAAAACGATCAAATATATTTATAAGTGAATCTTTTACTATTCCGATTCCCGTGTCTTTCACAAAAAATTCAAACCTGTTTTCATATTTCTCAAAGCCAATTGTGATAGTGCCTTTTTCAGTAAATTTAATTGCATTACTCAGAAGTTGAGTCAGTATTTTATTGAATATTTCAGGATCAGAATTGACAAATAAATTCTCAGAATTTTCCGGAACCTCGAGGTGGAAATTCAATTTCCTGTCTGAGCATATCGTCTTATAAAAATTGTAGATTCTCTTAAGTTCCTGTGCCGGAATAAAGTCCTTTTTATGTACCGTCATATTCCCCGAAGTTAACAGAGAAATATCCATATAATTAGTAATAGTATCAAGCAAACGATTACTGCTTTCATGAAGCATGGAAAGTGAATCTCTTAACTCTTCTTTAGAAAGGTCAGTCTGAGACATAATTTCAGCAAAGCCAAGTATGCCGTTAAGAGGTGTTCTTACTTCATGAGAGATATTATTCAGAAATGATGTTTTGAGTTTATCACTTGCTTCAGCTTTTTCCATGGCAAGTTTCATGTGCTCGGCTGCTTTTACGCTTTCTGAAATATCAATGACTAATACCAGTCGTGTTTCACGGCCATTTTTTTCAGTAAGAAAATGGGAAGTGATTTCAACAGGAAAAACTGTTCCATCTTTCTTTCGGTGATACGTACTTGTAGAATGAAATGCATCTTTGCCATTTTCCCGGACAGATTTGATCATATCATCAACCTCTTCCGGAATACGGATATCTTTAAGAGTCATCATAGCAAATTCTTCTCTTGAATATCCATAATTTTCTACCATAGCATCATTTACCTCAACAAATTCAAATGATTCCGTATCGAAGATATAAGTTGGAACCGGATTGTTGAGAAAGAGTTCACGATATCGTTTTTCGCTTTCTTTTAGTGACTCTTCAGCCAGCTTAAGATCAGTGATATCAGCGGAAACTCCGATAATACCTATAATTTCCCCATTGGAATCACGAAGCGGAATCTTGTTTGTATCTAACCAGATTACACAACTGTCAATCTGATGTTGCATTTCAATTATGTGAAGCTTCGGCTGTCCGCTGTCAATGACAATACGATCATCATTACGGTAACCCATGGCTTCAGTAGTGCCCCACGGCAAATCAAAATCTGTTTTCCCGATGATCTCTTGTGGACTTTTCAATCCGGCACCGACTGCGAAGGATTGATTACATCCCAGATAATTAGATTGCTTATCTTTCCAGAAAACAACTCCCGGGAAATTTGCAAGTACATTTTGAAGCATTTGTTGATTCTCACGCAACAGTTCATCTGCCAGTTTGCGTTTTGAAATGTCACGAAAAATGGATTGATATGTACCATCAGGCATCATCTTAGTATGCATCTCAATAGGTACCTGAATCCGATCAGGACGAATTATATCCCTTTCATTTATAACAGTTTCTCCTTTTTGCAAAAGGTCAGATCTTAATGGAGAAACAATTAGATTATCGGCGCTGAACAATTCGCTTATATGCATACCAAGTATCTCATCCAGGGACCTCCCTGTAAGTATAAGCATATAGGAATTTGCACCGATAATTGTTCCGTCGGACGATTCGGTTAAAATACCGTCTACTGCAAGCTCAATGAGTTCACGATATTTGTTTTCACTATCCTTAAGAGCAATTTCAGCATACTTCCGATCGGTGATATCTCTAGTGATACTCAGAATATGAGGTATCCCATCAAGATCAATTATTGTTGCCGACATTATTCCATTTCTGATTGAGCCATTCTTCATCAGAAAAGTTGTCTCAAGATTTTCAACTTCTCCTTTTTCTTTGAGACCATTTACAAGCTTGACGCGATCATTTAGGTTTGTCCAGATCTTCAATTCGAGTGAAGTTTTTCCAACTACTTCTTCTTCAGAATAACCTGTAATTTTCGTAAAACCTTTATTAATTAATATATACCTTCCATCTTCAAGCCTGTTTATATTCACTGAATCCGGACTTGTAATAAATGCTTTTCGAAATTTATCTTCACTTGCCTGTAGTTTTTCTTCAGCCTGTTTTCTTTTAAGTATTGTTGAAGTAAGTTTTGCAAAGACCGATACAATTTCGTTTTCAAGCGCGTCCTGCCCTTTAAAACCTGCAATTAATAATGTTCCTGATAGATTTCCTTTTTCAATCAGAGAGACACCCTGAAACCAGCCTATACCAAATATCTTTTCAATTGCAGAACTAATAAATTCGGGTATCTGTCCAAATGATAGCTCGCTAAGGGAGGAATTAGAGTTAATTCCGGTTTCAATCATTAGTTTATATGTAGCTTCATCAACCGGAGCCCTGAATCTTTTAACTGCTTTACCCAGGTATTTGATCAGAATTGAATTTTCCTCTTCAGAAGTTGTTGAAGCCTCAACTATCAGCTCGGATAGTTTCTCATTATACGTTGATATCCATACAGCCCTGACATTGAACAATTCTTTAAACTTGTTTACAATAAACTGGTACCTCTTTTCACTTTCCTGATCGGCGAGATCGATGGAATACTGACTAAAGGCAGACAATAATTCAGTTCGTTTTAAAAGATTCTCCTCTATCAACTTTTTTTCCGACATATCTTTTTTATATGCCGACTCTAATAGATTAAACTGAAGTTGCAGTTCTCTCAACTTTTTTAGAAGTTCACCTTTGCTATAATCCTTGGAATTCCGGGCTATAGTCATACAAAGAAGTTATAAAAAAGAAAATCAGGTATAACAATCACAATTATGAATGCAAGATAATTTAAGTTTCCCTGCCTTCATCAATTAGCATTGATTTTTTTAATATACCTTAATAAATTCAGCAATTTTCTCAAGCAGATTCTTTCTGTTTAATGGTTTACTGAGATAGCCGTCGCAACCTGCAGCAATTATTCTATCTTCATCGCCCGACATGGCGTAGGCAGTTATTGCAATAATATGGACATCACTGTCAAGCAGTTTGATTTGCCTGGTAGCCTCAAATCCGTCAATCTCCGGCATTTTAATATCCATAAGTATAAGGTCAATATCCGGGTTAGCTTTGAAAAGATCAATTGCTTCTCTCCCATTAGATGCATGCAAGACTTTTGCTCCGGTTTCCCTGGTCAGCAAGGCATTAAGATAATAAAAATTTGTTTCGTCGTCCTCAGCGACAAGAATCAAAGATTCTTTTGCTGCCTTTTCCATCTCTTTTCCTGGTTTAATGGGAGATGAAGTTTCCGTGTCTGATTCGATAGGAATAGTTACAAAAAAACAAGATCCTGCTCCTACTTCTGATTCTAACCTGATTTCACCTCCTATTGCCAGTGACATACCCCGGGCGATTGACAAGCCAAGACCACTACCTTCAGATACTTTAAAGGGACCCGGACTATCTTTTACAAAGCGATCAAATATGGAGTTATAGGAATCTTCACTTATCCCTATTCCGGTGTCCTTCACAAAAAACTCTATTTTCCCTTTGAGAATTGTGAATCCAAAACTGATTTTTCCCTTTTCAGTAAACTTAATCGCATTATTCAATAAATGAGAAATAACTTTTTTGAAAATTTCCGGATCAGAAGAGATTACCAGACTTTCATTTTGTTCCGGGATTTCGAGGCTCAATTCAAGACGCTTGTTTGAACAAATTGATTTGTAATTCTCAAAAACCTTTCTTAAAATATGTGCGGGAACAAAATCTTTTTTATGAACAGACAAACTTCCTGATGTTATCAATGATATATCCATATAATTAGTAATCGTATTCAGGAGACGATCACTGCTTTCGTGAAGCATCACTAGTGAATCTTTTTTGTCTTCCTCAGTAATGTCGGACTGAGACATTATTTCAGCGAAACCAAGTATGCCGTTGAGAGGTGTTCGGACTTCATGAGAGATATTATTCAAAAAATCAGTTTTAAGCTTATCACTTGCTTCGGCCTTTTCCTTTGCAAGTTTAAGTGCTTCAGTCACATTCTTGCGATCGGCAATGTCGTGCGTACTGCCTATGATTTTTTCGGGTTGTCCATTTACATTCAAAATAAGCTTTGCTGAAATTGAACATGGTATAGACGAACCATCACGGTTCTTAAATGCAACTTCGAAATCTGTGACAGCACCTTTTGTTTTTAATTCTGAAAGGAGAGCTTGCCTCTCAGCTGGTTCAGAATAAAAATCAATCAGAGATTTTCCAATCAAATCTTCTGTATTATATTGACCTTTCGATAGTACCTTTATGGAAGGACTTACTTCAAGAATAGTCCCGTTTAAAAGCGTCTCATAATACACATCCTGAACATTATCAAAAATACCACGGTATTTTTCTTCACTTTCAGCTACTGCTTCTTCTGACAATTTGCGTTCTGTAATATCAGTTATAGTACCAATATAACCGGTAATTTTGTTATTTTTCTTTTCAGTTACTGCATTTCCAATAACCCACACGATACTACCGTCAGATCTGAGAAAACGGTATTCGGCAACAGATGACATTTGTGACTCAACATCTGATTTCCATTTGTTTTCCAATACTTCTCTGTCATCGGGATGTACAGCTTTTAACCATCCGAAACCAATAGCTTCCCCTGTTGTCAAGCCAGATAATTCCAGCCATTTTGGATTAACATAAGTTGTAAAACCATCAGGTTGGGTTCTGAAAATGCCTACAGGTGAAACATCCGAGAGGGTCTGAAATAACTGCTGGCTCTCTTTTAAAGCTTCCTCCGATTTCTTGCGTTCTGTAATATCAAGAACTGTAAATGTCACCCCTTTTGAATAATCGTTTCTATCCAATGGAGCTGAACTAAGAATCACATTAAGAATGATGCCATTTTTGCATTTAAACTTTGTCTCGACGGAGCCTATTCCCTTTTCTGAAATCTGTTTATATTTCTCCATTCCTGCATTAATGAACTCCTCAGTAGTTGAATACACCATTTCAGAAGATTTTCCGATTAATTCGCCTCTGGAATATCCTGTCATACTGCAGAAAGTATCATTTAATTCAATAAATACTCGGTCAACCACAAGACCGATACCAACCGGAGCTGCTCTGAAGATGCTCTCAAGCTTTGCCTCATTTTCTATTAAAAGAAGTTCTGAGGCTCTTTTCTCCTTATTAATTCTAACCTGTTCCAGTGCTTCCTTTACAGCAAAAGGCAACCTGGTCATATGCTCCTTGATGATATAATCCTGAGCACCAGCTTTCAGACACTCAACGGCAGTCTCTTCATTAACAGAACCTGTATAAAGGATGAATGGCATAGCTGAATTAATCTCTTTAGTTGCTTTCAGAGCCTGGAGCCCATTGAATGAAGGCATCATATAGTCAGAGATGATCAAATCGGGTTTGAATGTCTTAAGAGCTTTTATAAGGTCCGATCTGTTACAAACAGTCGTATATTCAAATACAAGTTTCTCCTTCCGCAATTCCAGAACGGCCAGTTCAACATCTGAAGGTACATCTTCAATGAAGAGTATTTTGAGCAGATTCTTTTGAATCATATCTTTCTACATCACAATCAATCCTTTATTTGATTTTAAATTGCAATCTCATCAATGATATATCAAATATATGAAATGTATACTAATAAAGCTAAGATAATTAACCTGTAACGAGTAAAGACTAATCATCAGCCTCTGTTCATTTTACGATGGAATACTAAAATAAAATATTGCTCCTTTTCCTTCTTTTCCCTCAGCCCATACTTTTCCACCATGCCTGTGAATTATTCTTTGCACTATAGCCAATCCGACACCTGAACCTTCAAACTCATCAGCTTGATGAAGTCTCTGGAAAACTCCAAATAATTTATGTGCATATTCCTGGTTAAAACCTACACCATTGTCTTTTATATAATAGATATTATTTGTTCTTTCGGTATAGCCTCCTATTACTATTTCAGGCTTTTTGCTTCCCGAAGAAAACTTGACAGCGTTAGAAATAAGATTTATCCAAACCTGCTTTAAATAAACCGCATCTGCATTTGCAGGTGGTAATTCTTCAACAACAAAGGTCAGTTTCTTCTGTGTTTCAGGGGAAGCAACTTCATTAAACATTGATTTTACCATTCTTGTCATGTCTACTTTTGACAATTTATGTTCGCTTCCTGTGATTCTGGACAAAGAAAGGATATCAGTGATAAGTTTATCCATTTTCTGAGTATTGCTAATAATAAAACCCATAATCCGCTGTCCTTCAGCATCAAGTTTTGCTCTGTAATTCTCGTCAATAAACCTGGAAAAACCCTCTATTGCCCGCAATGGAGTTCTGAGATCGTGAGATACTGAGTAGGCGAATGCCTGGAGCTCTCTGTTAGCGTCTTCAAGCTGTGAGGTACGCTCGTTTACACGTTCTTCAAGGCTGACATTCAATTTACTGATATCTTCCTCAATCTGCCTGCGAGCGGTAATATCGCTAATAGTTCCTATGAGCTTTACAGGGTTACCATTTTTATCAAATTCAAGTTCGCTTATCCCATGTACCCATCGTTTTTGACTATCCACTGGCCTGATAATCTGATATTCTTTGTCAAATTTCTGATACTTACCTAATACTTCATCAGTAACATAATTTATCATGATCTCCCTCCAGTCGGGGTGAACAATATTTGACCAACCTTCAAAAGAGCGGGTAAAGCTATCATCAATACCAAAAATCTCATCAAGAATCCTGGAACTTCTCCATAATCCTGTAGACAGATCCCATACAAAACTGCCCAGACGGGCTATGTTCTGAGATTCCTGAAGTAACCTTTCATTTTCTTTTAAAGCATTTTCAGACAGTCGATTTTCTGTAATATCTCGTGTAATACTAAGAATATGAGGAATATTATCAAGATTGATTATTGTAGCCGAAAACAATCCAATCCTGATTGAGCCGTTTTTTTGTCTGAAATTACCCTCGAGGTTTTGAACTTTTCCATCTGCTCTGAGTCCTTTAATAACGCTTTCCCTTTGAGTTTGACTGGTCCAGATATTCAACTCAACTGATGTTTTGCCTACAATTTCTTCCGCGGCATAACCGGTAATTCTGGAAAATCCATCATTTACTGAAACAAACATTCCATCACTAAACCGGTTTATTGTCATTGCATCAGGATTTGTTGCAAATACTTTCCTGAATTTCTCTTCACTTAATAATAGATTTCCTTCAGCCTGATTTATTGCCGAAACAGCCTCTTCGTATGATGCCATTAATTTATCATACTCAGATTTCAGCTTCTGAAGATCCTTAATAAGGTCCCCACTAGTTCTATTCCGGTAATTCATAATTCTTCAAATCTTCAAATTACATTAATGAAAACGAGAAAGTACTTCCTTTTCCAACCTCGCTCTCAACCCATAATTTACCTCCATGCTTTTCAATAAATTCTTTACAAAGGAGTAATCCAAGCCCTGTACTTGGTTCGCCTTCCGTACCTGGTCTGCTTGTCTTTTCACTCAATAGAAACAGCTTCTCTTTCAATTCAGGTTTCATTCCAATACCTGAATCACTAACTTTCACTTCCATCGTATGATCAATGTTGTAAAAAGCTTCCACAGTTACGTTGCCACCAGCACGGGTAAATTTTATTGCATTTGACAACAGATTCCGTAATACAGTATCAAACATATGGTTATCAGCATAAATCTCAATGTCACCGGGGATTGAAACACTTATTTTAATTCCTTTTTTTCTGGCAGATTCAGAAAGAACATCAATACAATCGTTGACTTTCTCATTGAGATTAAGTTTTTCAGGAACAAAATCGAGGCCACCCCGTCTCAACCTTGACCATTCAAGAAGGTTTTCAAGCAGGGTATAGATATTTGTTGCTGACGACTTCATAGTCAGTGTAATTTTCCTGATCTCATCAACATTCATTGTCTGAATTTCTTCGGTAAGTATCTGAGTAGCTGCAACAAATGCGCTAAGAGGGCTACGCAGATCGTGTGCAATTATTGAGAAGAACTTATCTTTCTCTGCGTTCATAGCCTGGAGCAGATCATTTTTAAGCAAAATTTCTTCTTCTCTCAGCTTCCGTTCTGTGATATCTTCAAATATTCCCAGTACTCCCACAATCTGATCATTCGCATCACGATATGGCACTTTATTTACATGTGTCCATCTCTCCTGGTTTGAAATAGAATATTTTTCTTCAAATTCCATTTGAATCCCTTCTGCTATTACATTTTTATCGTCTGCCTGGTATTTTTCGGCTAATTCACGGGAGAAATAATCAAAGTCATTTTTGCCAACAATATCTTTTGAATCTATTCCTAAATCCCTTGAATATATGTCGTTGCATAATATGTATTTAGAATCGGGGTCTTTTACAAAAATACGCTGTGGAAGATGCTTGATCAAAGTACGGTTTAAGATTTCACTTTTCAATAACTCTTCTTCCGCACGACTGTGCTCATCTATTGATTGTTTAAGCTGGCTATTATGATATGCTTTAGATGAAATTTCGCTGGCAAAGGAAAATAACATCCTGGCTACTTTTTCAAACTTCTCTTTTGACATTACCGGAACCTCTTTCAGCGCATCGAGGAAGGATTCCTTATCAGCGCCAATTGCTTCCGCATATTTTAACATCTGTTTGAGATCGAGTTCTTCGTTTTTTACCTGACCAATCAACCAGTTGGCAATATGCTTTCCTCCGACAATAATGCTTGCACCGGCATCCCACAAACCACCACTTAAGCATTTTTGTATTACAGGGCCTGAATGATTTGGTCTGCCTATTTCAGCATCGGATTTGAAACAATTCATAAGACCGGTTTCTGTTTTCCTGATAATTTCATTACAAAATCTGCAGAAATTGCTGGGTCGGGTTATCGGGGTGCCATCAGGATTTGTGATTATCGATGCAACACCGGTTGCATCTGAAAATAGGTCCTGGATTTGCTGAATTTCATGAATATCGAAAATGTCTGAAAACTGAATATCATTCGATATTACTTTGTTCTTTTGCATCCCTTTTCTTTTTAATAATTTATCAGTACACTGATTAAATTAACAGAAGAGTTCTAATCAAAATTTTCAAATCCTGAAATCTTCAGTTTTCCCTAATGTAAAAGAGAAAGTACTTCCTTTTCCAACCTCACTCTCAACCCATATGTTGCCTCCATGCTTTTCAATAAATTCCTTGCATAACAATAATCCAAGACCGGTACTGGGTTCGCCTTCCGTACCTGGTCTGCTTGTCTTCTCGTTTATCTGAAAAAGTCTGGTCAATAATTCGGGTGCCATACCAATTCCGGAATCTCGTATTTTAATCTCAATTGAATGATCATCTTTATAAACGGCTTCCACATTTACTTTGCCACCGGAAGAGGTAAATTTTATTGCATTTGATACCAGGTTCCTCATAACAGCTTCAAACATGTGACTGTCGGCAATAACTTCCAATTCATCGGGAACAGATAATTCTATTTCAATTCCTTTTTTTCTGGCAGCTTCCGAGAGAACATTAGTACTTAAGGCAATATTCTTCTTCAGATTTAGCTTCACTGGTATAAAATCCATTCCACCACGTCGTAGTCTTGACCATTCAAGAAGATTTTCCAGAAGACTGTAGATATTTGTGGCAGATGTTTTCATGCTTTCCGCAATATCCTTAATCTCTTCAAAGCTCATTGTCTGAATCTCTTCAGTTATTATCTGGGTGGCAGCCACAAAAGCACTTAATGGTCCTCTAAGGTCGTGAGCTATAATTGAAAAAAACTTGTCTTTTTCAGCATTGATAGTCTGAAGCAATTCATTTTTAAGTTTTATTTCTTCCTCTGTCATCTTACGATCAATCGAGATTGCAATCTGATTTGCAATTGAAATGAGAAATTTAACATCCCTCTCCGAATAAACATTTTCTTTTTCATAGTGCTGAAGTACCATAACCCCTATTACCTTTGAAGGTGTTTGCAAAGGGATTCCAATCCATGATGGTGAATTGGATCCCACTAATTCAACTTCATTCTGTTCGACTAGCTTGTCAAATATTTGCTGAGTCAAAAGGAGAGGTTTTACTGTGCGGAAGACATAAGCTGAACAACTTTTGCCCATCGATGTCGGTTCCGGAGTTGTATCTACTTTGTCAACAAAATACGGGAAGCTGAAGAGTTTGGTTACCCCACTATAAAGAGCTACAAAAAAATTTTCAGCATAGACAACCTTAGCCAGCGATGAATGGATAAGTTTAAGTAATTCATCGAGGTTACTTGTAACAGTTATCCCTTCTGTAATTTCAAAAAGTGCATAACTTTCAAGCTCAATTCTCTTACGTTGCGTTATGTCTCTTGAGATACCAAAAGTGCCTATAATATTTCCATTGTTGTCGCGAAGAGGCATTTTTATGGCTGAGAACCATGCATCAGTGCTATCTTTCCTCTTAAGTTTCTCTTCCTTCATAATTGGTCGCCCCGATTTGATAATTGCCTGCTCATCATCAAATGCCTGACGGGCAGCCTTTTCTTCAAAAAAATCAAAATCTGATTTCCCGATTAACTGTATTGGATCGTTAAATCCAAAAGAAAGAGTGTGAGCCTTATTATTTCTGATGAATTTACTCTCAAGATCTTTAAAATATACATGATCAGTAAGATTATTCATCAGGGCATTTATAAGAAACTGCTCTTTTGCTAGCGCCTCTTCAGCTTGTTTTCGGATCGTTATATCCCTGATAATTGATAGTATATGGGGTACGCCTTCCAGATCAATTAACGAAGCTGTAATAAGACCATTAATAATGGTTCCACTCTTTGAAAGAAACTTTGATTCCATATTTTGAACTTCTCCCCTGGAATTCAGCTCATCTAACATAGCTTTACGGTCATTGAGATCATACCAGATGTTTATTTCAAGAGAGGTCTTTCCGATAACATCTTCCTCTGTAAACCCTGATATTTTTGTAAAACCCTCATTAACTGATACATACATTCCATCGGAGAGCCGGTTTATATTAATTGAATCACGACTGGTCAGATAAGCTTTCCTGAACAATTCTTCATTTTTTCCGATTTCCTGTCCGGAGAGCTTTAAAAACGAGATATCACTATTATACTTATCGCTTAAAGCTTTGAACGACTGTTGCAGTTCAAGCAGCTTATTAACAAGTTCTTCTTTTGTTTTATTCTCAAGATTCATAATAATATCCATTTAAATAATCATGATATGAAAACATGAATCAAATTAAAGTAGTCAATTTATGATATGATAACTGCCCCCATATTGTAAATCACAAGATATGAATTTTTTATCAGATGAAACGGAATGCGAATAGCAGCTTTTATCGTACAATCTTAAGAACAAACGGATAAAACAGAAGGATGTTTTGCCATTCATTTTTATTTTTACCTTTGCCGCAACAAAAAAAGAAAATGCAGTACGACATAAAACCTGGCATAAAAGGCCTGATCTTTGATCTCGACGGAACTCTTGCCGATACAATGCCATATCATTTTAAAGGATGGAGAACGGCCTGTCGGAAATTCGGGGCAGATATTGATACCGCTTTCCTGAGAAAACATACTGGTACGCCCGGATGGATAATCGCTGATGAGATTATAAAACAATGTAATCTTTCCGGAAGTGTTACCATTGAACAGATAATGGCTGAGAAGCTTATTCAGTTCTATAAGGAACAACACCGTGTCAAACCTATCATCCCTGTTGTTGATATTGTAAAAAAATATTTTGGGAAACTCCCGATGGCAGTAGGAACAGGAGGACACAGGGAAGCCGTTGAAAGGACTCTCGAGGTAACTGACCTCAGGAAATATTTTGATATTATTATTACTGCTAACGATGTAGATAATTTTAAACCACATCCTGAAACATTTCTCAAATGTGCTGCACTTATGAATATTGAGCCAGAATTCGTTGAGGTTTTTGAAGACGGAGACCTTGGCATTGAAGCAGCCATAACTGCAGGAATGATTGCCACTGATGTGAGACCATGGTATGATTCGAACTGGTGATGGCTCAGGGCTCAGGGCTCAGGGCTCAGGGCGCAGGGCTCAGGGCGCAGGGCGCAGGGCAAATCCGTTAGTCATTTTTTTCACCTTCTGTGCTCTGTGCTCTGTGCTCTGTGCTCTGTGCTCTGTGCTAGTTTAGCAGGCCATCTCTCCGGCATTTTTCTTGGATGAAAGAAGATTGTACGCTCCTTTTATTACAACCTTTGCAGCATTGACATCGAATCCTACGGGAAGAATGATCTCTGTATAACCCGATGAACTTACACCCTTCTTAACTTCAATGATCCGATATTCTGTCATTGCTTTACCGGCTTCTTCCTTATTTTTTTCAAAGATAAAAATATAATCCTTGTCATCGAAACTTACCACTGCTTCGGAAGGAAGTGCTGTAACTTTCTTGTCTGATTCTTCAATTAATGCATTAACATACATTCCTGGTAAAACATTTTTGCAGGAACTTATGACATTGCCATATACTCTTAATGTCTTGTCATCACTTATTGATTTTCCGGTCTGAGAGATCAGAGCTTCATGCACTTCAGATTCATTGTTAATAAAGAATTTTATCTTCTGACCGGCAGACACTTTAGCTGCATCTTTTTCAAACAGCGTTAGTTCAAGAAAAAGCTTATCACTGTTTACAATTTCGAACAGAATATCAGTTGATGAAACAAATTTTCCTATACTGATATTAACTGATTTAAGAAACCCATTAATAGGGGATACAAGGTTGACTTGGTTGCTGATGTTGTCTTCGCTGAGCTGATCAGGATTAATACCTATCAGAAACAACTTCTGTTCCAGCGATTTTACAAGAGCCTTGAGATTTTTGTAATCTACTGTTACCTGTTGTACATTTTGTTCAGAATAAACATCGTTTTTGTACAAATCTGTATGACGCCTGAAATCTGCTTCCGCAAACTCCAGCCTGTTTTTTGCCTCAAGATAACTCTGTTGAATATCAACGAAATCCTGGTTTTCTATAACTGCAAGAGTCTGTCCCTTGTTAACAGCATTTCCTGGCAGTAAAGTAGTACTCTTAATAAAACCTCCCAAAGGCATACATACTGTTGCCTGGTTTTGAGGTGCCACTGATACAATTCCATTAACTTTAAGAGTATTACTGACTGATCGCATCTCGACTGAACCCGTCTGAATGTCTGCCAGCTTAATCTGATCTTCGCGCAACTCAACAATATTTTCCGGCAGGACTTCGACCTTTGCGGCACCTGCAACCGGCTTGATATCCCCGTGATTACAAGAGTTTAAGGAAAGAAAAAGGCCAAAAAAGACTATTGAAAATTTGAAACTTATTTTTGTCATGAGTTATATGGTTAAAATATTTTACCTGTGATATATTCGATTGCTATAATTGTCTGGTTGAAATTATTAAGAGCATCAAGATAGTTCTGTCTGATAGCTAATGCTCTATTAAGTGTCAGTACATATTCGAGGTAATCTAACGCTCCGGCTTTATAACTTCGGATTGCCTGATCAATTATAAGGTCAGCTTCAGGGACAGCTTGTTTTTCATAATAATCGACACTTGCAGTGTATTTATTATATTCATCAAGCAATGATTGGAAATTACCGGAAACTGATTTAATATAGTTTTCTGCATTTGTCCTTGCAATGGTTTCATTTATTTTTGCAGCCTTTGCCCGTGAGGTATAGGGAGTGAACCATATAGGAACAGATATGCCAGCCTGAATACCAGTAAACCTTGAGTTCTTTCCGAAATTTTGTGGCAGACCATTTATATCCTGTGTTCCAATTATTGTCTGACTGAAATAGCCCACATTTAAATCTGGCAACATCTGACTTCGTTCGAGATTTTTCGCAATTTCTGAAACTTCGATTTGCTGCTTTATATAACCCAGAAATGGATTCTGTTCGACTGAAACGCTATCAAAATTTAGTGCAAAATCTATCCGATGCACTTCTTTTATTGCCGGGGTTAAAGGTACTTTGCTATTCAACAATATCATAAGCTTACGACCGTTGATTGCAATATCAGAAGTTATCTGATACAACTGGTTCTTGATTTCAAGGCTTTGAGAACGAGCAGTAATCATTTCCAACCGGTTTGTTTCTCCGGCTTTAGCTCTAAGTTCAGCTGCTCTTAGAAAACCTGAATAGAGGCTATCCTGGTAGATAAGTAATTTTTGTTTTGAAAAGAGGAAGACAAATTGCCAGTAAACCTGTTTCACCTGAGTAGCTATATCAAGTTGAGAACCCTTGAACTGTAATTCACTACTCTTAATATTAGCATTAGCCAGCTTATATCGGTTAACATACACTGAAGGGAATGCAAATGATTGAGAAATAGCAATGCTGTTGTCATTGGTATATGAGTTGAATTGTCCATATTGCCCATCAATTACTGCTTTGGGAAGATCGAGGGAAGATCCCTTCAGAGCCTTTTGAACATCAATGGATAAAGAAGCCGATTTTACGGAAAGGTTACTGTCCAAAGCTATTTGAATTGCATCATGCAGATTTATGACTCGTTGTTGCTGTCCGTTTACGACATTTAGAATTGATGCAGCACCAAACAAAAGTAAAAGAGAAGCAATCTTTTTAGATGATTCACCTTTAATTTTGAATCTGAATTTTGCCGAAGAAAAAAAGATGTAAAAAACTGGAAGAATAACAAGTGTTAGCAATGTTGCAGTGAATAATCCGCCAATTACCACAGTTGCCAGAGGTTTTTGTACTTCAGCTCCGGCCGATGTTGAAAGTACCATTGGTAAGAATCCCAAAGCCGGAGCAGCCCCGGTCAGAATAATAGAACGTAAACGTGTATGAAGGCCCTTAAGCACGCGCTCAATAATGTCTGTGATCCCTTCCTTTTCAAGTCTGTTAAACTCCGCAATCAGTACTATTCCATTGAGAACAGCAACTCCAAAAAGTGCAATAAAACCTACTCCGGCAGAAATAGAGAAATTCATTCCTCGCAACCACAGTGCAAAGATACCTCCAATGGCTGACATCGGAACTGCCGTAAATATCAAAAGGGATTGTTTCACGGAATGAAAGGTAAAATAAAGCAAAACAAAAATCAGGAGCAATGCAACCGGTACGGCTATAGAAAGTCTTTTCTGTGCAGCCTCAAGATTCTTAAACTGACCTCCGTATGAAACATAATATCCTGTAGGTAGTTGTATTTTTTCATTTATTTGAGCTGTCACATCATTTATTACACTTTTAGTATCGCGGTTACGAACATTAAATCCTATAGTTATCCTTCGTTTAGTATTCTCGCGGGAAACCTGGGCAGGGCCTGATTTTATTGAAATGTCAGCCAACTGGTCAAATGGTATTTGATGTCCGCCAGGAAGTGCAACAGTGAGATTCTTTACATCATCAAGGCTCTGTCTGTAATCTTTGTCGAGACGCACAACCAATCCGAAACGCTTTTCTTCATCAAATACTACACCTGCCTGACTACCTGCAAAAGCTGTTCGCAATACCTGGTTTCCATCTTCAACAGATAAACCATATTGGGCCAAACGATCACGATTATATTCAATCTGGATTTGCGCAAGACCTGTCACTTTCTCAACATTAATATCCTGAACTCCGGCAATTGTTTGAATAACTTTTTCGACATCAGAAGCTTTTTCAGATAGCATAATTAAGTCATCTCCAAATATTTTAATAGCGATATCTTGTTTTGAACCGGTCATCAATTCGTTAAAACGCATTTGAATCGGTTGCTGAAATTCAAATTTAACACCTGCCAGAGGAATCAGACTTTCTTCCATTTTAGCTACGAGCCCTTCACGTGTAGTAGCCGAAACCCATTCACTTTTATCTTTAAGTGTAATGACATAATCGCCTGTCTCCATAGGTGTGGGGTCTGTGGGGATCTCTCCAGATCCTATTTTACATACTGCATGTTTTATCTCAGGGAAATTCCTTAGTAATATTCTATTTGCTTTAATAACATTATTCACAGTGTTTGTCAATGATCCTCCCTGAAGTGTTATTACACTTGAGGCAAGATCTCCTTCTTCAAGTTGAGGAATAAATTCACCTCCCAAACGGCTGAATAATACAAGACTGAGAAAAAATAAAGCAATAGCTGAAACAGAAACAAGAAGTTTTCTTTTAAGTGCAAATGCAATTGCAGGGTTAAAGGCTTTACGAACCAGATCCATTAACCTGTCAGATAAATTTGGCTTGTGGTCTGTACTCTTACTCAGAAACAAGGAAGAGGCCATAGGAACATAAGTCAATGATAGAATGGCTGCCCCTATAAGAGCGAATGTAACAACCTGTGCCATTGGACGGAACATTTTCCCTTCAATGCCCACAAGAGCCATAATCGGCAAATAAACTATCAATATTATTATCTGCCCGAAAGTTGCTGAGCTCATCATTCGTTTTGCGGAATCAATTACATTTTCATCCATCTGCTTCTGGTTAAGTCTTATAACACCAGGATGGTGATGTTTGCTCATGGAAATACGATGAACGACACTTTCCACAATAATTACTGCCCCGTCAACAATCAGTCCGAAGTCGATCGCACCAAGGCTCATCAGATTACCTGATACTCCAAAAAGGTTCATCATAGAAACAGCAAAAAGCATTGAAAGCGGTATGACTGAAGCCACTATAAGACCTGCCCGTATATTTCCAAGAAATAAAACCAGAATAAAAATTACAATTAATGCACCTTCTATTAAGTTTCTTGAAACGGTACCTATTGCACGACCGACAAGATCAGAGCGATTCAGAAAGGGTTCAATTTTTACCTCTTTTGGTAATGATTTTTGAATTGATTGAATGCGAGTCTCAACATTATCAATAACCTCATGAGCATTTGCTCCTTTTAGCATCATGACTACACCCCCCACTGCTTCTGTGGTATCAACAACAAAAGCACCATACCTTGTTGCATTTCCATACTGCACGGTTGCAATATCCCTTATAAGTATTGGAATTCCTGAATTGGTAGTTTTAACAACAATTCTTTCAATATCTTCAAGAGACTTAACTAATCCGATACCCCTGATGAAGTATGCAGTCGGGTTTTTGTCAATATAGGCACTACCGGTATTTTCATTGTTCCTTTCCAGAGAATTAAAAATATCTGTTAATGTTAATTTCATGCCTCTTAATCTTTCAGGATTCACAGCAATTTCATATTGTTTGACAAATCCTCCATAACTATTAATATCGGCTACTCCTGTTGTGCCAAGCATCTCACGACGTACTACCCAATCCTGAAGTGTCCTGAGTTCCATTGGATTAAACTCTTTTTCATGACCTCTTTCAACAGACAGACGGTATTGATATATCTCGCCAAGGCCTGTAGATATCGGAGCAAGTGAGATTTGTGCAAGTCCTTCCGGGATGGATTCTTCAGCTTCTTTTAAACGCTCACTTAATTGTTGTCTTGCCCAGTATATATCAACACCATCCTCAAACACAACTGTTATAACAGATAACCCCAATCTTGATATCGAGCGGAGTTCAATTATATCAGGTATATTGGCTACAGCAACCTCAATTGGTGCTGTTATGAAACTTTCTACCTCCTGGACAGCCAATGATGGTGCGATAGAAATAATCTGAACCTGGTTATTTGTTATATCAGGTATTGCATCAATTGGCAATCTTGATAAAGAATAGGTTCCCCACCCTATCAAAATCAGTATAAATAAGCCAATAATAAATTTGTTCTTTACTGAAAGGGAGATAATTTGGTTGATCATTATTTGGAGGATACTTAAATTTGGAAAACAATGCGTGAATTTGACTTTCTCCTTTGTGTTACTTTGATTTTATTCTTTATGATCCTTGCTGGTTAATATTTTTTTTACCACAAAGGGACACAAAGGTTTTCACAAAGGATCACTAAGGAAATCTCTTCGGAGGGAGCTTTTAAGAGATATCAACTAAAAAAGGAGGTGCACGCAGGAAGGAAAGTCCAAGTATGCCAGGATTAACAGGAAGAACAAATAAGTCGAAGATTCTTCCACGTGAAAATTGCAGATTTGAAACTGTCTGAGTCAAAACAGAACCCGGTGTAAAATCAGGGCATTTGACATACTTAATCATGTTATATACAATTGCCTTTTCTGAAGCCAGGTCATTAAATGCATGACAATGAGGTGGAAAACCTGAATGATGAGTTCCGGAGCTTTTTGAAACTGGAGATGTGTTTTCCTGGCATAAGTTTGAATCTGCCTGATGATGATCGTGAGGGATAATCATATGGGCATTTAATATTATAACTGCGAGAAACAGAAATAAAGCACGCATATATTTGATAATCCCTGCAATCATTTTAAAAAACCTGCAAAATTTTATGCTTAGCCACAAATATAATTATTTAATTAATGTAACTATTATCATGTTTAGTTTTTGCCACAGGCTCTTATGATATACCCAATAAGAAATAAAAAACCCGGCTACTTTGTACGCCGGGTTTCGATTATTTGTATTATAATGTTCTAAACCAGGATCTTTGTTGTAAGATTCGTAATACTTGTCTTTATAGCGTCAAAAGCATTTCCTTTTTCGGCATTGTCCTGTTCAACAAACATATATTTCATTCCGGCAATTTTTTTCGAAGCAAGTATAGTCTTGAAATCAATCAAACCGGATCCAACAGGAGCAAAATCACTTACGCCATCTGTAGTGAATAAAGGTGCCTGTTTGGTCAACATATCTTTCATATGAAAAAGCTGGAACCGGCCAGGGTACTTATTGAAAATCTCGACCGGGTTCTGACCGGCTTTTGTGGTCCAGAAAAGATCGATTTCCATCGTCATCACATCCTTATCCATCTCTTTCATAAAGATATCGAAATAAGGAACCTTTCCCTCAATTGTATCAAATTCGAAGTTATGATTATGATATCCGAACTGTACACCATGTTCTTTCATCACTTTTCCAACCATATTCCAGTCGGCCACCATTTTCTGATAACCAGCCACCGTTTTTCGGTCTTCTACATTTACCCAGGGTTGCATGCAATATTTTGCACCCAGTTTTGCATGGTCTTCTGCCATTTTCCTGGCTTCGTCAGCTGTAATACCCTTTGGGTTTACACCGGCATGACTGCTCAAGATCTCCATACCAAGGTCATTTACCATCTTTTTAAATTCTTCAGGCAGATAACCATAAAATTTCCCCTCTTTATAGTCAGCGAGTTCGAGATATTTAAATCCAATATCCGAAACTTTTTTCAGGGAGCCAGGAACATCTTTTCCCATGGCATCACGTATTGTATATAGCTGCAAACCGATTCCGAAAGTCTTTGGGTCAACAACAGAATTACCTGAAGTTGGCATACCGGAAGTTTTCAAGCTACTCTTTGAAAGAACAATTGCTCCTAAAGCTCCTGTAGCGGATAGTCTTAGGAATTCCCTTCTTGATTGTTTTGTTTTCATGGCAATGGAGATAAATATTTTAAAAAATTGACTTTGGAATTACTGATACGAAAGATAAAAGACAAAAGTAAAAAGATAAAAGGTAAAAAAAGAAAAAATAAGTTCATTATTTAAATTTCATTGTTCGTTATTCAATTGTTCAAAAAATTATCCTTCTTTGCCTTAATTATTCAAGATTGAAGATGAATGAATTAATAATCACTTCAGATGGTTCGCATACAATTTATGTACCCGAACTGGATGAACACTTCCATTCAGTTCATGGTGCAATTCAGGAATCAGTATTCATTTTCATCAATAACGGTTTCAAATTCTGTAAAGCGGACCCGGTCTCTATTCTGGAAATTGGATTCGGTACCGGTCTAAATGCACTTCTGACAGCAATAAATAGCGTATCAGGAAAAAGAGAAGTCAATTATACATCGGTCGAAAAATATCCGGTTGACAAGAAAATCATAAGCTCACTTAATCATCATGAATTTGTTGGTGAAAATGGAAGGGAAATATTTAATCTTATACATTCATCTCCCTGGAATATAAGTATGAATATCTGTAAAAATTTCAATCTGAAAAAAATAGAAGCAGACTTCACAAAAGAACGGCTTCCAGGCAGGTATGATCTGATTTATTTTGATGCATTTGGTCCGGATAAACAACCTGAGATGTGGACAAGGGAGATGTTTGCAGGAATGTCAGATGTTATGAATAAAAATGGTATTTTTGTAACTTATTCAGCCAAGGGTGATGTGAAAAGAAATCTTAAAGCCTGCGGGTTTGATGTCACTCTCCTTCCTGGACCTCCAGGAAAGAGACAGATGATCAGAGCAGTGAAAATTTGAAATTTATTTTTTCCATGGCTTTTTTGCTTTCCCTAAAGTATTATCTTAGCGGAAATTTAAAATTTAAAAATGTATAGTATGAAAATGAAGGGATTAATTGTATTGACCGGTGTAATAGCTTTAATGCTTGGCTCTTGTGGAAAGAGCTCTCTTAAAAGTGCAAACCTTAAAAGTAAAGAAGATTCACTATCCTATGCTTTCGGTATTGTAAATTATAACGCCCTGAAGACAGACAGTCTTATACTCGATCCTATGATTGTTGCAAAAGCAATGATGGATGGGAAAGAGGGCAAACCAATGATGGCAGATGACATTGCCCGTTCATATATTATGGTATTTATCAATCAGCGTGAAGCTGTAAAAGCATCTAAAAAGGCAGAAGTCGATAAAGTAAAGTACAAAGATTATATCGAACAGAATGAGGCATATCTTGCTAAGAATAAATCTAAAGCCGGCGTTACAACGACCGCCAGTGGTCTTCAGTATGAGGTAATTAAAATGGGCACAGGTCCAAAACCAACTGCTCAGAATACCGTTAAAGTTCATTATGCAGGTACTCTTATTGACGGTACCGAATTTGACTCATCTATAAAAAGAAATGAACCTGCAACTTTCCCTGTAACAGGTGTTATTCCCGGCTGGACAGAAGCTTTACAACTTATGCCGGTTGGTTCAAAATTTAAACTATACCTTCCAGCATCAATCGCATATGGAGCCTCCGGAGCAGGGGAAGTCATTAAACCATATTCAACACTAATTTTCGAAGTTGAACTTCTCGAAATAGTAAAATAAGATGACAACTGCTGAAATACAAACTCCTAAAGGTACCATGATGGTCAGCTTTTTTGAAGCTGATGCTCCTGGCACTGTAGAGAACTTTATCACACTTGCGAAAAAAGGATTCTACGACGGACTCGCTTTTCACAGAGTCATTCCGGATTTTGTTATTCAGGGAGGTTGTCCGTTTTCTAAAGACATCAACGATCCAAGAGTAGGCACAGGTGGTCCTGGCTATAAAATCAAATGCGAACTGACAGGTAATAATCAATACCACGACAAAGGTGTTCTTTCTATGGCGCATGCAGGCAGAAATACAGGAGGATCACAGTTTTTTATCTGCCATAGCCGTACAAATACGAAACATCTCGACAGACAACACACCTGTTTTGGAAAAGTGTTTGAAGGACTTGATGTTATTGACAAAATACGTCAGGGTGATAAGATTGAAAAAATAATCATTCACGAAGAATAAATTGAAATGGCATTTGAAATCACTGGAAAAGTAATCGACATCTCTCCTGTAAATCAGGTAAGCGACAAATTTAAAAAACGCGAATTTGTCATAGAGAAAAAAGAAACCGGCGGAGCAGCAGTGTTTATTGACTATGTTAAATTCCAGCTGATCCAGGATAAGTGTGACCTCATCAATGAATCATTTCTTAACGAAGATGTCAAGATATGGTTCAACCTTAAAGGTAACAAATGGGAACGCGATGGGAAAATCAATTACTTTACCAACCTTGATGCATGGAAGATAGAAAAAACTTCTTCATCAGGAAAGGATCAGAATATCCCTTCTCATACCACGCTTGAGGATATTCCGCCTGAAAATGATGAACTTAGCGATTTGCCATTCTAAAATATAACTTTTATAAGGCTGTCTCAATACCGGACAGCCTTTTTAAATTGGAGAACTTTTATGAAAACGAAATGCATGTTAATATTTGTACTGGCATTGCTTACTCTGAAAAGCCAGTCACAGGTAATTACCGAACCTGATCTTTTAAATTCGCATCAGACAGTCCTTCCGTATAACAGGATTATCAATCCTGCTGGTCTTCAGATATATTTCGGTGACAAGTCTTCCGAGAACCATTCACTCGATGCAGCCCTTTCTCCTGATCGAAAATGGCTGGCTGTTGAAGAAAGATATAGTATTGTCTTTATAAGTACAGACGATAAACAGGTTAGATTCATCCTCGACAATGACTCTCATGCAGATCACCTGGGTGGTATGAACACCTATTCAGGCATAATATGGCACAATAGCAAGGATGGTCCTGAAGTATACTGGAGTTCAATTATTAAGGGCAGTAGGTCATATGTTGTATCTGCTAAATGGGATGGAACAAAAGCTGAATTTGGAAGGATGATAGAATATAAAACACAGCCTCCGGCAAGATTAGCTTTGCCTAATGAAATTCTGATAACAAAAGAAGCTTTAAAGGAGTACTTATATGTTGTTCTCAATGGAAATAATAAGGTTATAAAGCAGGACTTCATCACTGGCGACACAATTTGGACATCAGATCCTGGTGTTGCTCCTTATGGTCTGACGATGGCATCGGGAAAACTGTATGTTTCTAACTGGGCCGGCAGACACCCTGAAACGGATGACAAAGATATTGCAGGTGTCCCATGGGGACAGGCCAGAGTTGATAACAAGACAGCCGGTGGTGCAACGCGTGAAGGGAGTGTAACTGTGATTGACCCTTCAACAGGGAAGATAATTAAAGAACTTGTTGTCGGTCTGCATCCGAATGAAATAAAATCTGACAAATCAGGAAAATTTGTCTACGTGACCAATTCCAACAGTGATAACTTATCAGTTATAAATACAACCACAGATGATATTTCTGAAACGATAAGTGTAAGATTGCAACCTGCAATCAATCCATATTTTGGTGATTCGCCAAATTCGCTCAGTCTTTCACCCGATGAAAAAACTCTTTATGTCGCAAATGGAATGGACAATGCACTTGCCGTGATTAAACTTGGGAAAATGGCAACTGTCAAGGCTTCTGAAACCAATAGTAAAGTAATCGGATTTATCCCTACAGGAGCCTATCCTTCAGCTATTTGCACTATTAACTCAGGGTATTTGTATGTTTGTAATCTGGAAGCTGTTGGTGCCAGCGTAGCTCTACCTAACAAGGATACTAAGAATCTTGTATATAACTCACATAATATGTTGGCATCCATATCAGTAATAAGAGTTCCGGACACTAAAACTCTTAAGGCCTACACAGATACTGTAATTGCGGTCAATGACCTTTCACGAGCCCTTACCGCAAGGGAGAAACCGAGGGAATCTGTAGACCCAAAACCGGTACCCGACAGAATTGGAGAGAGGTCAGTATTCAAACATGTTTTATATATAATTAAGGAAAACAGAACATATGACCAGGTTCTTGGAGACATGAAACAGGGAGATGGCGATGCAGGTCTCTGCATCTATGGGTCTGAGATTACCCCGAATACCCACAAATTAGCCGAAGAATTCATGCTTATGGATAATTTCCATGTTTCTGGAAAATGTTCGGCAGAAGGACACATGTGGTGCGATGCATCAATTGTGACTGATTATATTGAAAAGAATATGAGAGCCTGGTTCAGAAGCTATCCT
>Ga0302206_1000194_pt1 | contig 25126 bp, 4 predicted proteins | sample II_Fen_E2_1_FD_194581 | JGI IMG/M metagenome (GOLD analysis project Ga0302206, IMG submission 194581) | Peat permafrost microbial communities from Stordalen Mire near Abisko, Sweden - II_Fen_E2_1 | ecosystem: Environmental > Terrestrial > Soil > Wetlands > Permafrost | place: Sweden: Abisko...
TTAAATGAACAACTAGACTTATTAGTCTATATATGCTCTGATGGTACTATTATGGCATATAATAAAGATGGTACTATAAATACTTTATATACAGATACTATTTGTTATCGTACACTTAAAAGAATTTATAAAGCATCTAAACTTGATAATAGTGATAGAAAATCTACTCACAAAGAACTTCAAGTAAAACATATAAAATATTATTTTAGAAATACTCTTACAGGTGAAAATATGGAAATTCCTGAAAGTCATGTTCCTAATATAATTAGTTGTATTCGATAAATTACAGGAACTATTAATTTAGTTCCTTTTAAAATTAAAATTATGAATGAAAAAAATGATGTTATCATTGCTAAAATTGTAGAACCTAAATCTATAATACTTACTATTGTAGATACATTTAATAATAGAATTAATAGAATAGAAGATATAATACAAACTCTTAATGATATTACTAATGGTAATAATGAATTATTATTTAGATTAAATAATGCATCAGGAAAAGATATTAGTAATAATACTATATTAGAACCTATGACTAAAGGAGATAAACCTTCATCATATATTAATATATTAGGTTCTACATCAGATAGACTTAGTATAATAATAGATAAATTACAAGAACTTGTATCTAGTCAAGAAGTAATTAGTACAAATATTAAATCATTATAATATGAAACATCGTAGTGTAAGTAAAGTACATAGTACTAAATTAGCAAAGAAAACTAGATTTGTTGCTATACAATTAAGTAATGCTAATAAACAACATAATCATCCTCATAAACAAGTATGGGTTAGTAATGTATTTATTAAAAGTTATACTGATCCTGAAACTAATGTAAGTATTCCTGCAAGAATTATGAAAGGTAATGGAACATATAGTAGAGCTAAACATGATATTCCTATGAAAGGACTTGATGGTTATCCTACTGTAAGACGTTATGTAGCATCTTAAATTCTTCACCGAATATCTGATCACTTTCTCCCTACTAGGGGTCAAGAAATAGCACAAAATAGTACAAATCAATACCATGATTAGAACACTCACAGACTGACAGAAACCGACCAAATTTCGACTATCTTTACATAATGATACTATAGATGTATATACTATAAGAATGCGATTATACAGTACGAGTGTGAAGCATGTAATGGGATAATATAAGCCTAGTTATTTGACTAGAATACAATTAGTTGAATAACAAATTATAGTTTAAATTTGGCATGGTTCTGTCGTTTTGTGAGCTATTCACATGAGTATGGTAACCCCTAGTAGGGAAAGAGTGAGTAGAGATTCCGTTGGATATTAGTAAACAAATTAGTAACAAAAAGAGTTGGCAAAGTAGAAATAAAACTACCCTGTCAACTCTTTTTTTAACGACCTACTATTTTAGATTATTTTATACTACTCATAATATTAAATATAGGACTAGCCATTTTATAATATGCAATATTTTGTTGCATATATTGTTCTTTATGCCATTGTCTATATCCAGGAATAGCTTTTTCAAGATCTATTTCAATTCTACTTTTATGAGCATAAACTCCAGATTTATATTTACGATCAGCTTCACTTCTAAAACTATACATTCCCATATCCCAAACAAGTTTAGATAAATCACCAATTGTTTTCTCTAATGGAAAAGGATTCTTTTTAGCACGACCATAAAATGTAACCCAACCATAAAAAGGTATTAAATCTAGATGTTCTGATTGAAGTCCGGCAATATCATTTATAAAACCATTACGAACCATACTAAATTTCTTTTTATCTTCATCTGAATCACCAGGTCCACCTATAAAAAATAAAGCTACAGATATAACAAGTGTATTAAGAGTAAATTGAGCAAAACTACGCATATTATTACGTTGATGTTCATCCATCATATTATACTCTAGTTTCATATTTTCTAAAGCATTACCCATATATTTAAACATATTAGCAAAAGCTATAACAGCAGGATATTTTACATGAGCATCTTGAGCTTCTAACATTCCCTTAATATAAGGAGTTTTTAGAAAATTAAAGAATGTTTGAAATATACCTTCTTTATTATAACCTAAATCCTCATTAAATTGAGCAACTCTATCATGTTTACGTATATCCAGACTAAAATTCTGTCCCATATAACGTATCCAAACAGGATATATATATTTTCTAAATTGAAATGCAACTTCAAATTTAATATCATTTTGAAGTCTACTTCTATCTAAAGTATTATATACACCATGTAGAGATTGATTAAAAGCTCTAACTCTACTACTAAATACAGCCACTTGTTGTTGAGATAATTTATCACTTAATTTAGCTTTACCAAAGTTATGATTAGCTATAGGCAACCCTTTATCATCTAGTAATTGATTACCTTTATCATCAAGTTTATATTTATCAGTATCTAAAGTAATTAAAGATTTTACATTAGGAAAACCACCAATTTTAAGTTTGCCTGTAACATTTTTTTTACCTTCAAATTCAACAAGTGCTTTATCACGTTCTTCAGTTAGTGCCTTACGTATACTTTTACTTTGAGCATCTGTAATACCAGATTTCATTCTAATCCAATAACTAAATATATCTCTTTTATTATAAAGATTATTTTCATTTTTTGATTGAATATCAATATACTCTTTTAATTTAGCATTTTGTTCATCAGTCAATAATGGAGTAATAACTTTAAGTTTTCTATTATTAATATATTCAGCTCTTGACATTATAACACCTTCTTTCTTACCATTAACTTCAACAGGAACAACTCTATGGGAATCCATAAAAGCAAGCAAGTTAGTCATTTGAATAGCATGTTCACCACCTGTCATACCACTATACATTAGTGTATCTGAGAAGTTAGATGCTTTAGCAAATTTACCACCTGTTTGTTTAACTAATTCACCTTCTGTATGATCTGTAAAAATATCTTCAAAGTATTTCATTACTGCAACAGTTCTATTATTGGTAGTATCATGCCCAACTCCAGCAATAGTAGCAGTTATAGAACTCATGTATTCGTTCATAGCTCTGCCATATTCTTTCATATTAATAAGTTCTCCACCGGCAGCTGCAATTGTATTAGTACTAATACCTTGATAAACATTCTTAGCCCAAGTATGATAATTAAGACCCATAGTATTTAAAGAAACATATTTAAGAGTCATTTTAATCATTTGATCAGCAACAGTATTAACTCTAGATTGACCAGTAAGTAATGGTTCAAAAGCTTTGAGTCTAGTAAATGCAGCAGTTTCTTTACCTTTTGCAGTTACATAATCTGTAGTACTTTTATTATTAGTATCTCGAGTAATCATATTATAAATTTTATCTCTCATATACTTACCATCAGCTCTAGATACTCTAGCTTCAAATCCATCACTACCAACTGTATTAAGTAATAAACTATATACATTCTCATAATCAATACGAGTTTTCATATGATACATTTCTTCTGCAAAATGTTTCATTACTGAAGGTAAATCATGATTAAGATCTTCATATGACTTTTTCATAAATTCATCCATAACAGCGTCATTATACTTTATAACATCAGCATAAGTTTCAAATGCAGGAAAAGTAATACCTTTATTTTTAGCTTTAAGTCTAGTAAGTTTTTCATTAGCTTTAGCAACCACTCGTTCTTCATATTCATAATGACTTTCATCAATAAGTTTAGGAGGAGTATTCATTAAAGTTTTAATATTTGGCTTCTGTAAACTATCAACTTGAAAATAATGTTTAGTATTACCTAATACATCTTGTCCAACATGTTCTTCTTGAATAGCTTGATAACCTACAAGATTAAGAAACGCTTTCCCTAATGATGTAGTAGAACTAAGAAATATATAAGGTATAACATCTTCAGCAAGAGTTTTATTAGGAAATACATCATTCATAATTTCCTGCATAGTATCTCTCACACCTTTAATAAATAGTTGTTCTTTAGTAGTAAGTTTAAAGTAAGCTTCATTCTTATATATATCAGATGGTATAACATATGATATATTAAGATTTACATTACCTATACCTTGAGTTTGTTTAGTTATTGCAATAGATTCTCCACCATGTTTAGCTTTATATTCCATTGTTTCTAATCCACTACTATATCGACTTTCTCCCGAATATTCTCTACCTACATTAGTTAGTTGAAATTGAATATGAAATTTTTGTTCATAATCTCTTCTAGCAATTGTATCATCTGCAAGATCTTTAGTTATAAAATCATTTAAATAACGATCATATTGAGGTGTATTTTTACCTATATCTTGAAGATACGCTATAAACTGTTTAGGATTTGCATCATAAGCAAGTTTATTTTTAGCATAAGGTGAATTTACATTATTAACTAAATCAGCATAACTAAAAGATTCATTACCATCACTAATAGTAATATTATTAAAGAAATCAGGAGTAATAGAACCACTATTTGTAAGATTTGCACTAATAGTTATATCTTTACCATTTGATTTTAAAATTATAATAGGTTTTGTAACACCTGTTGCAGTTTTAATACTATTACTATAAAATGTTTTTAAATTACTAGCTTTTTGTAGATTTTTATATAAACTAAATATAGTAGTATAAATATTAATTTTACTAGTAGCAGGATTAAGAATATTATTACCTGTTGCAAAATTAGTTAATATTTGAGAATCATAAACTATACTTTTTGTATTAAGAATAGTATGTAAATCTTCCATTCTATTTTTATTATATCTATGATCTCTAAGATCTCTATTAAGTTTAATATTATCATAATCAGTTATAAGATAACCTGTTTTAGGATTAATATATTTCTTTTTAAAATCTCTACCACGAGTAGCATTATAATCAAAAATATTATCTTTTGAATTTTTAGCAACAATACCAATAGTACCAAACAGTTCACTTAATTTACCAAGAGTTTCAGATTGTTTTGCTTTAGCATTAATATTAAATTCTTCAAATAGTTTCATGGAAACATCAATAATGGCTATACCAGTATTTCTGACACTATCTATATTGAGTTGCATAAAACCAAGATCATCATTATATTTAACAGCTTGAGCATAAATATGTACTAAATCTTCTGCTTTAGGATCTACATTAGGATCACTAATTAAAGTATCCCCAAGTATCTTCTGAATTAATTTAGTAAATAATGAATTAGCATATTTAGGATTCCTAGTATGAATATATAAATTAGCACCATGAAATTCTTGAATCTTAGCTTCAATACGTTGAGTAAGTTGTTTAACTTTACCTTCTCTAGTAAGTGATAAATTCTCAACTGCATTAGCACCTGTGAAAGATTCCGGCTTACCACTATAAGGCATATTAAACATACTACTTTTATATTTAAGTAGAGTTTCATTATATAAATCTATTTCATTTTTCTTATCTTTAATATAATCTTGTTCTTCTTGAGGTAATAATTTAAATTCAGCAGTATTAATACTAGGTGGATTAATAACATCTAGTTTCATAATCTCATTAGCCACATGAATAATATTCTGATAAAGATTTAAACGTTTAGCAATCTTAATTTTAAAATCAGTATCTCTACCATTAAGATATTTATAAATATTAAAATCAGAATGAAGCATATTAATATGTTCTAATTTACCATCAATCATAGTATCCATGCCTTCAGCATTAAAAAACTCTATAGCTTTATCTACAGCATCAAAGTTTTTAGCAAGTGCTTCAATAATACCTTTAAAAGTATTTTCTTTATCATTAATTTTAGAAATAGTATTTCTAGTACTTTGCAAATTAAAATCAAAAGTATCAGCATGGGAATTTTCAAAACCTCTAACAAATTCTTTAAGTCTAATATTAGTAGCAAAGTTAGAAACTAATCTATCAATATTCTGAAATGTTTCTTTAGTAGAAGTTACTATAAAAGGAGCAATTAAAGTATCATCAATAGCACGAATATCATGTACTGAATCTTTCATTCCAACTTCAATATATTCATTACTTGCGTTATTATTAAATGTAGCTTTAAATATAGATTCTCCAACACCTTTTTTATAAATAGTTTTAATACCAGTAATATTATATGCTTCCATTATATATCTAATAGTAGGTATAATAACTTTATCATATTCTTCTTGAGTATTATTGTTATCTGAAAGTGCATCTCCTACAATTGCAAGAGTGGTTGGCTTATTAAATAATAGATCTTTTACAGTTTTATAATTAAAATTATTTAAAGAAGTATTAATAGTTTTATTGCTAGCAAATGAATTAATATAATGTTGATTATTACCTATTACAATCACATGATCTACTTTAGATATAATATCTTTAGCTGTTTCACTATATGACTTATTAGATTTAGTAATATTATTAAAATATTGATAATTATCAAGATTGCCAGTAATACGTGCGTCATTAGAAAGAACTCTTTCAGTAGGATATATATCTTCTATACTTCTTACATCAGTTTGTTCTTTATGTGCCACATCATAATCTTCAATAATAGATTTATATATTTCAATAGGCATTAGTTTCTGAATATGAATATCTAATACATCTTCTGTAAATACATTTCCTAATTGTTTCTTAAAAGGAAAATAATAAACATTAGTACTATCTTCTGGTTCATATTTCATCATTGCATATGTTCCACTATATTTTTCAAGATTAAGTTTAATGCGTAATGAATTATTATTATTATATTTACTATTAGCAATTTTACTTTTAGATTCTACAATAATAGGATGTCTAGTTGTGACACCATTAATTGTATGTTCTAATGACGTATTAAATTGAGGTTGATTAATACCTTTTGATACATACACTAAAGGAGTAATAGCGTTATCATCATACATCTGTGCACGTAGATCTTCAAGTATAGATGTAAGATCATAACTATTATATGCAGTAGGAACTTCTTTTACATGTTGATTATAAGTATAAAGTTGATTCTCCGGCAAAGATAATTCTTTAATTAATGATTCAGATAAATTATATATTCTAGAATTATCTTCATGTAGCAATGAAGGTTCAATCCATTTACTTATATTAGCACCATATTGTAAACCTGATGTATGAAATGAATACCTAATTAAATCTCTAGCAGTTTCTCTAATAAATGGATTCTCACTATAGTACATTTTAGTAAATGTTTGTTTAAGTTGATTTGCATCTTCTTCTGTAGAATTTACTTTAATGCTATGATAACCATATTGTTTAATATCATTTTTAGTTATACGAGGTTCAACATAACTAAGAAGTCTTTGAATATCAGTTCTAGTCTTTTCATCAATATTAACTCCTTTAAGAGAACCTTGTTGTAAATAACCTTTAATGATAGAAACTTTATTAGCAGCAGAACGTTCTTTAAATGTTTTAAAATCAAAGACCATTGGTATAACACCATCTTCAATATCTTCAACATTAATCATTTCACCATTAAGTTCTTTTTGTACAATTACTTGTATAGGATTACCTAATACACGTTGAATTTCTTCTCTTAATGTTTTTTGTGTAAGAGTTCCTGTAATACCCCCACCACCATTAAAAAACGGCATTACTTGGACAACATATCTATTAGTTAATGATGTAAGTAATTTATTACGATATTTAGAACGTTTTCTATCACCTAAATTATTAGATAAATTAAGATCTACCATAATAGCATCTAATAGAGGTTTAATATTTCTATGTTCAGATAATAATATACCTCCAAATGCTTTAGTACTAAATTTATTTAAATAATTAAACTGAGCTTCAAAGAATGGATAACTACTTTTAGTAACATCAAAGTCAATTGGAGTACGTATAATAGTACCATCTTCTTCTTGACTTTCAACATAATCTTTTACAAAATAAGGAAATATAGATTCTATTAAAGTTTTTTCACCAACATTTAATGAAACCAAATGCATAGTTAAATCCTTAGTAAATATATTTTCAGTATTAAGTTTTATTCCTTTCTTAGCATAATAATCTTTAGTAGGATCATTAAATGCTAATATTTCAGCATTCATTAAATCACTTTTTTCAGTAACAGTAGATAGTTGATAATATTCATTTCTAAAATTATTAACATCACCTAAACTATAACCTACAGCTTTCATATTTTCAAGAAATGCTTGAATATCTAAATGCATATCAGCCATGTTATTCATAAGTTTAGATGTAACCTCACCACTAGGAGAAGTACCTTTTTTATCAGTACTGAGTGGAGAAGATGCTCTACTTATAAGTCCCGCAGTTTTATCAATATGTTCATATAAATCTAAAACTCCTAATTGATCAACTAGAAAATTTAGGAAATTAGTCTGTATGCTAGCATCTGTAATACCTTGTAAACTTTTAAATTTAGCATTAATATCATAATCATTATTATGCATGCTATCTTCATAACTTTTAGCTAATTCATTAATAGTTTTGAAAGCATTAGGATTAGTAACAACATAACCTTTCTTTTCAGAATGAGTAAATATTCCACTAGTAAATGCTTTAGGCAAATTGAAAGTAGTATTATTAGATTTATTATTATATTCTGATTCAGTTAAATAATCAAGCATATAATCATCTAATGATAAAGCTTTACCATTTTCAGTTGTATTAAGTCTACCTGAAATAAAATCAGAAACCTCATTAAATAATTCTATAGGATTAACTAAACTATCTGCATAAAATTTAAGTTCTTCACCATTTTCAATAGATGTTATCCATTTATCAAATTCTTTAAGTTTAGCTTCATTTGCAACATCTTGTTTATTAATTTCATATTTATTATTTAAATGACGATAATAGACAATTAGCGGACTAATACTTGAACCATCCTCACGAGTAGCAATAGTGATATTATTAAGTGTACTAATTATTTTAGAATAAGTATCTTGCTTAACACTGCGTATAGCTTTATTCTTATCTGAAAATTCACCACCACGAGATGATTTATTCATTTCAGAAAGAACTTTACTAACAATTGCTTGATGTAATATTAAATTAGAATAAGTAAAAGCACTATCTTGTTTAACTCCTTTATTACCAATTTCTGTATTATGTGATACAGGACTATTAGCAAGCATAGTAAGAATACCAATAGTATTAGTATTAATATTTATAGCAAGATTTTCTTTTACAGCATCAAGTACGTTAGCAGTAATTTGTGATGAAAACTTACTAATTCTATTACCATTTACATTAGTCCAAGTTTTATTTTTATTATTACCAAATTTAGTAGAAAATACAATAACTTTACTAATTTTACCATCTTCACGAAATACTTGAACATCTTTAAGACCAATAACTTCATCTAAAGAATCCATTATTTCTTTATCAGTTGCATGAGTAAATTCATGACGTTCTATAACATAAGGTATAGCCATCTTTTCAGTAGTACCTGCACCAATACTTCCCAATACCGCATAGTTATTATCTAATGAAACAGAAACACCTTTAAGTTTACGAACATCTCTATTCATATTCTCAATATCTGATCTATCAAACATATCTGTAAAATTAGACATGTTATCATCCATACCATAAATTTTATTAATCCAACTAGATACATTATTAAGTTGAACAAATTCATTAGGTTGTTCTCTGAATCTAGTAGATTCTGTATGTGATATTCTAGCCATTAGAGTATCTACTAACATATTATCTCTAGTTTCTTTAGATACTAATTGTATATTAGATAAAGAATTATATTTAGCAACAAAATTATCAGATTTAGTAAATTCATCATAATCTAAATTATACTGATTTTTAGCAGTCTGAATAGCATCTTTTAATTCTTGAAGTCTTTCATTTTTAAGTTCATCAAGTTTAGTAAGTTGTTCATTAGATAAATTAGCATATCTTAAATTAGTACTTACGTTATGAATGTTAGTAACATCTGATTCAAATTCAATATTAGATTTATCATCAGATAGTAATAAATTATTTTTAGTAGCTTCTACAGCTTCAATAATATATTTACCATTAATACGAATTAACTTTTTATCTTCATTAGTTGCAGCAACTTTATCTAATTGAGAACTAAGTTGAGTTACATCAGCTTTATAAGCATCAATAGCTTTTCTAATTTGATAGTTTTTAGTATTTTTTAAACCATTATAAGTTTTACCAAAATATAATTTAAATACATTACTTTGTTTAGATTCTTTTGTGTCATAAGTATTATTATCATAAGATATAGGATGTAATTCTCCATTTATTTCATGTAATGCTTTAGGATATAAATAAACAGTATCAATATCATAATCCCAACCTGTACGAATAGATAAATGTTTAGGCACAATAATTTGTGAAGCATCAGTATTCATAAAACCTACTACTATAGCAACAAAAGAAGATTGCATACCTTCATGAGGAATACGAGTACCCACCATAGTTCTAGCATCTTCAGGAATAGCATCTATATCAATATGTGGCATACCATTTATAATAGTACGATATTTATCAAATTTAGAATCCCAAACATTAGTTATAATTTCAGCAGGATGAAATTTGCCTTTAGCATCAGTATATTCAGATTGTAGTTCAAAATCATTAGTACCAGCTCTATTTAAAAACTCTTTAGATAGACTAATCATGCTATTATCTAATAACTGTTGTATATTTGCATTTGTTACTACTTTATCCTTACCATAAGCAAAGCTAGTAGGTTGCATAAATACATCAGGCATAATAGGTGCATGTATCTGTTTAAGTTTAATAGCTGCATTTTTAGTAATCTTAGATTGTAATAATTCTTCTACTTTAGCACGAATACTAGGATTATGTAATGAGAATTTATTACCGCCTTTAACATCTAAAGCACGCATAGTAGATACATCAGCAGAAGTAGTAAAATAATCAGCTATTTCAGATTCAATGATGTTATGATTAAAATCAATATAACCTTCCATATTATATTTGATATTGCCATATTCATCAAGACCTTCCCAGTGACCTATAAGTTCAGTCATTGATGTTTGTGCATTAGTACTTAATGCAAGATGAAAGTTCTCAAATAATCCACGTTTACCATCAGCATAATTATTAGTACGCCCTTGATAAGGTTTACCATTAATATTATAAATTTCACTATCCAACATATTAGTAAAAATCTTTTTTACTTGTTGACTAGCCAGAACACCTTCTTCATCTTTTAAATGTCCTACAGTATCTTGTTGTATTCTAAGATTTTTAAGTTTATGAGTAACAATATATTCTTCAATATTAACTCTATTATTAGGACTAAAATCTTCTTTAGTTTTATCTAGTCTATCATCAAAATAAATAACTCCATCTCTAGTTACTAAAGGTACATCATAATGAGTAGGAACTAGTTTACCAAGTATAACTTCATTATAAGTATTATGCATTGTGAATATAGGTTGATCACCTACTTTAGAAGCTGAGAAAAAGTTAAGTTCTCCAAATTTTCTTTCATTCATCCAATTAACAATACCCTCATATGTAGTACCTTTAAATAATTTAGGAAATAAAACAATAGTACTATTCTTTTCTTGATAAGATATCATCATACCAGCAGTAAGACCATTAGTACTAGATTTACGATTATATAAATAATATTTTAATTGCTCAGCAATGTAAGCATATTCTCCAGGATTATAAGGAGTATTAGGATCAGTTAAAGCATTAATATATGGAGCAAATTTTTCATAATCGTTAGTAGCTTTAAGACGATTAATAAATTCATCAACTGTAATCATAGATAAACCATTACCTACTTCTACAGGTTTTAAATAATGTTCTTGAAGAAATGTTTCATCAATACCATTATTAGAATTTAAAAGATTAGTCATATTAGTAACTGTTTCAATATCTGAAATAGTCATAGATCTAATTTGATAATCACTATCATTACTACCACCATTCTTAATAATCTCATTAACACGTTTATTAATATCTTTAATTCCTTTATATTCAAATGAACGTCCAAATAAAATATCTTCACCAATATTAATATGATTTAAATAACTATTTACTGTAGCTTCTAATAAAGATTTATTAGCACTACGAATAATAGATTCTTGAGAGTATCTAGCTTCTTTACTACTTATACCTTGTTCTTTAAGAGTTTTTAAAGTTTCTTTATCTACAATTCTAGCAGTTTCATCTTCCATAGAAAATAAATTAGCTGTACGATTAGATCTCTTAGTAAGATTAGATGTTCCAGCTACATAAGGTGGAATACCATCTACAAGTGTAGTATGTAATTCATCAATAAAGGGACTAGATTTCTCAATAGCTTTATTCTGTTTAGAAGCAAGCCAATTATCTATAAATTCATAAGTATATTTATTAAATAAATTAGTTGCAAATTCAGTATCTTTTCTAAGTTCATATTGATTAAATGTTTCACGTTTAGGATTAGTATTTATATCAGTTCTTGCAATAAGTTCTAATACATCTACAGGAGTACCTTGACCATTATGAATTTTAGAAGCAATAAAATCTTGTAATGTAATTAATTTATTATTATTGTTAGCATCTTTTTCAGTATATGTCATACGATTAAACTGAAATACTTTACCTGATGCTTTACCATTAGATATAATACCTTTACCATTATGTAACATAGGAGATGAAAGTCTACCTTCATTTTCCATTTGTTTAATTCCTGCTTTAAGACTTAATCCTTTAGTAACTAATAATTCTTTAGTGTTATCTTCTGCATAAGGGACATTCATATGTTCAAAATTAAACATCTTGTCAATGAATTTAGCCATTACAAAACGTTCAGTTTCTACAGTATTCTTAAGACTTTGAATAGTAACACTATTTCTAAATTGAGAATAACTATTTAATAAAGCTTGATCAGATTTAATAATAAGACTGGGATTACTATTATATTCTTTTTGTGATGCAATAGTATTATTTATATCAGTTATTTCTTTAAAAGGATTAACCCCTAAATAAGCATTAAAGAAATCAAGTTGATTAAATAATGAATTATTATTATCAGCATCTTTTATGTCAAATGGTTTCTTAGAAAATTCTATAAATGTAGAAGGGGTTTTAGGATTTACTAATTTATATAAATCAACAATAGCTTGTTTAATATCTTCATTAGATAATGCTTCTTTATTAACTATACTTGATTTAAGTATATCACTACCAAAAGCATTAATATATGCTACACCTATATTAGTTTTCTTACCTGTATAATTTTTAATAAATTCATAATTAGGTTCACCTGCATATTTAGTATCTTTATTTCTAGAAATACGTTTAGCAAGAGATTCAATCTGAATATTAAAATAATCAATATGTTTCCCTAAGGATGTACTTAATCTAGAAGTAAGTTCTGTATCTAATACAGAAGTATCTCTAAGTTGAGTAAGAGTCATAATTTTATAATTACCATCTCCTGCAGGAACTGCAACTTTAAAATTAGGATCAGTTAAATCAATTCGTCTACTAGCAATACTTTCTCTACCAGGAATATAATTAATATCATTTTCAATACCTAATTCTCTAATAAGATTAAGACGTGAAGAATATTTTCCATCATTCTCAAATACAAAACCTTTTAAACCATATTTAGAATTAGTAATTGTATAATGTCTACCTGTATCAGATGAAGGAATACCATATACGCCTTTAAGAGCATCTGTTATTTTAAGTATTGTCCAACTATCACCAGTAATTTCATCATATTTAGCACCTGTATTAGTGTCATCATAATGAACACCATCTAACATTGCTAATTTAAAGTTATTAATAAAATTACTATTTAAAGTAATAGTTTCAGAACCATTAACAATAGATTTATTAAAAATACCATTACCAAATTTATTATATAAAAATGAATTATATTGCATAGATTCATCTTCAAGATATTCTTTAAAATGTTCTTTCAATAAATCTTCATTTAGATTACCATCAAGACTATTAAATATTTTAGCAAAATCTGAAAGGAATGAAGGTTTTTGTGGAGTTTGTTCCGCATCTCCATTAGCATTAAAATAACCTAAAGATGTATTACGATATTGTTTAATAGATGCAACATTAGAAAAATAATCAAGACTAGTATTCTCATTAAACATATTTCTAAAAGAACTAATTTTAAGACCTTTATCTAGACGTATTCTTTGAGAATCAATATTCATTCTAACTAAAGCAGTTGCTATTTTAGTATATTCAGTTATGGCTTCTTTTCTAAATGCATCATCTTTAGCAAGTGATGAAAAAGTATTAGTACCTTGTACATCAAATAATGGAGTACCTACTTCAAAAGGATTACTCTTAGATACTAAAGCAACATATCTATCAATATCTTGAATAGTAATTACTTTATTTAATTGTAAAGCTACTATATTAGCCTTAATAATAAATCTTAAACTTTCAGCATCTGTAAATTTATTTTTATTAAAAGTATTTTCAATAAATTTAGTTACATCATTAGATTTCTCTTTAGAATTAAATTTAGATAATCCTTCTGCACTAGAATCAGTTTTATAAGCTCCTAAAGTAGTTTGTTCAGACTTATCATTAGAATGATCTACTTGTAAAGTAAGTGTAGCCATTAATGCTTCTCTAGCAACAGATTTAGGATTAGCCATATAATTTACAGTTTTTGTAGAAATAACTGTACGAGTATTATCATTAGAACTTTTAATATTAATTCTATTAACATTAAACATAGCTTTAACTGCACCAGTATAATAACTATCCCAAAGAGCATCATCAGATTCTATTTTATTAATAAATTCTGTAAGTGCTCCATTAAAATCATAATGATTAACATCACGTAATGATCTAATAATACCTTCTCTACTATCATTGTTAGCAGATACATTCATCATAACATTCCATACATCACTCACAGTAATAGGAGTACTAATACCATATTTAGATTGAGTATTCATATTATTATGAACATCAGAAATATTACGAGTAATTGATTTAGTAAGTAAATCTTTTAATTCTCTAGATAAATTAAATTGTTGTTGTTCACCTAATGCACCACGTCCATCCCAACTAGCGGCATTAACTTCAATAGTAATATCTGCACCATCAACATCTTCATCAACAACTTCAGTAGTAGTTTTTTTATAATTAATATTAATATTATACTCTTTAGAAAGTATAGCTAGAATACCACGATAAACAAAACTAAATTCACCATCTGTATCTTCATGATTAATAACATTAATAAGTTGTTCATAACTAGTTTTAATAGTCATAAATCTATTAGTGATTCTTTCTTTTTCTGTAGGATCAGTAGTAAGTTTTTCTAAATCAGCATATTCTTGTAATATACTCTTTTTAGATTCATTTAATTTAGTAGTAATAAATTTCTTTATTTTAATATTTTGATCATAATTAACTATTCCACCTTTTTCAAGACTTTTAATGAGAGTATTAAATTCATCAAGATTTTCAGTTAATAAAGCACCTACTATTTTACCTACTTCTGTAATTTCATTTGTAGTATAAGATAAAGATAAATCATCAATATCTCTAACATCAAAAGATTCAACTAAATCACTAAGTGAAGTTTCATTTAGTTTAAGAGAATCATGTGGAGATGTAACTTGAATATTAAATTTATAACCTAATGTATCAATTGAATGTTCTACATTTGGAGTTAATAAATTAGATATCATAAATGCATTTGTATCTAATAACTGAATATTATTAGTACTTAAAATATTGTCAATAAGAATATCTGTAGTAGTATTTAATCTACTAGCCATATCTTCAATACTTTTAGCATTATCAAATATAATAATACGTTTATTATCTAATAAGGATTTGTCCATAGTATTAAGTATTGAATTACCTACTTTAGACAATAACAGAGGTTCACCATTGACATCTAATTTAATATTGATACTATTGTGCAATAGTTCAACATTATTGTTATAAACAGTAGCAAAACGAGCCATTTCTAGCTTATTTGCGACACCTGCTACAACTTTACGATATAGGTTATGTTCACCAAAAATATGTGTAAATTCAGTTGCTTTATAAGCATTATACACACCTTTAGTCATGTTCCTAAGTTCTATACCCGTTAGAGTACTAGAACTTTTTATGGCATCAAAAAGTTTACTATCAACAAGACCAGTGCCATTGGTAACTTGTGGAGTAACACTACATACTTTCATACGATTTGTTTTAGTTGTTAATTGATTGAATTGATTATTAAAATAAATAGGAAAAGGAAGAGATAAGTAACGGAATGTCTACTCACCTCTTCCTCTACCAGGAATTATCATACTACCGTAATTACATTTATGATTAGCATATTGTTTCTTCTATATCATCAACATTACGTACTACATTATCATTAAAATTATTGTTAGCAAATATACTAATAATTTCTGAATTAACAAAATTCAAATCAGATATTTCTAAACTATAATCTTCAATATCTTCATTAAGAAGTTCATCAAGACTACTTGTAGGTTTAGTTTCTTTAACTATAGTTTTAGTAGGAGATTTAGTTTCAAATTTACTTTCTTCAACTCCATGAGCAATATTCATAAGTTCTATATAAGTATCATTAAGTAAATCACCAATTTGTTTAGTATAATTGTCATTAAGATTAACACCTAATAATTTTAGAACTCTAGTATATATATCCATTAATTTAGATAATATAGTAGCAAAGAATCCTTTCTCATGTTTAGCAGTATAATTACCTTCTTCTGATTGTTTAATTGTAGATAATGCAAGCATCATTACAGGATCAGTAAAATAAGTAAATATTTCTTGTGACATTGCAGCAGAACCAGTTTCACCTTTATCTAAATTAGCAATAGATTTATTAGTATCTTTAGTAATATCTTCTAAACGTTGATTTACAATATTAAATATATCATTTGGATTCTCTAGTATCCCTTCAAATTGTTGAACAAATGCTATACGTTGAACTTCATCATTTCTAATAAGATCTAATTGAGTTTTAATAGAAGTTGTTATATCATTTGCAGTACTATTTACAAAATTATATGTATTTTTAAGTTGTTCAAGTTTAGCAGTTTTACTTGCAATAACTTCTGCACTATCTCCAACATTAATAACTGTTGCAGCTTTAGCAAAATCAGATGCAGCAAATAAAGCAGCATGTATATTCTCATGTAATAAAGATATAATTGGATTCATTCTAAATTTATTATTTAGAATAGTAGTCATGTATCTATCAAAATAAGTATATCTAATTTCATAAGGACTTGTAGTTCCTGGAATATGTTCAGTAGTTATTAAAGTTTTAGCTCTAGCAATATTCTGTTCAGTAGTAGCACCATAATTAGTAATTAATATTTTATCACCATAAATTTCTTTTAAATGAGTAGTCATATCATCTAAAATATGACTTACTTCAGATAATAAATTATCAGGAGATATACTATCAATTAAATTAGTTTCTAATAAACCTTCTTTAATATTATCTAAATTATTTAAAGAAATATCAAAATTAAAACCTTTACCTAAAACATCCACATTAGTTGCAATACTAAGATTCCTATGTTCATCTTCTGTAGAAATATTATCAATCTCAGCATATACTGCATTTGTAGCCATTAAATAATCATGAACAGTATCATATGATTCACCTGTTACAACATCTTTATATTTATTAGTCGCAATATCTTTATTAGCTAATACAAATTGACCATCAGTAGTTCCATTATGACGAATCATATTAGATACACCTTTATTATTTTTAGTATCTAGATCATTTACCAAATCATCAATATTATCACTATTATAATCAAAATGTTCATCATTAGGATTATTGACATTGGATTCTCTAAAATTCATTACCTCACTTCTACGACTAGATTCTCCACCTTTAACTTTAAATAAATTATTAGTATCAGCAGTATCAATTTTAGAATAAAATACTTGATTAGGAGTAATACGAATACTATGTTCCGTTATATTACCTTTATCAACAGTAATGAATTTTATAATTTCATTCTTAGTAGTATTATCTTCCAAAGAACTAAAATAATCATGATTTTCAGAACCTTCTCTAGATTTATAAATAATTAAATCTTTAATATCATCTTTAAGTTTAAGTCTAATAAATTGTTGTTGAGTATCTTTAGTTGCTTGATCTAAATTAGAATTTAATATCTTCTGAAATTCTTTAACCGCATCTGCAATTTTATTAGCAACATATTTATTAGCTTGATTAGGATGATTTCCTAAAGTATTACTGTGTAACGGAACTGAAGTTAATTGACCATTAGTATTCTTAACTAAAGTAAATAACCCCGAACCAACACCCACATGAAATTTGCCACTAGCACTATTTACACCTTTATCAGTACCAAATAAAATAGGTATTTCACCATTACCATTTTCATCTACTATTTGAGCAATAGATTGATCTAAAGGACGTTTATTTTTAATATTTTTAGTAAGAATATTAGCTTTACTTATTTTAGATATTTTTGCAGCAATAGGAGTGGTAGAATTACCAATAACAGTTTTATATCTATTATAAGCATTATATCGAGCTTCCATATTTCTATCAAAAGCTTTTACTCTAGCTTTAAAATAATTAAATTCAACAATTGAATCATCTTTTAAAAATGAAGAATTTACATTATGAAATAATATTTTTAATACAGATTCAATATCTTTAGTAGTAATATTATAACTTTCATCAAGAGAACTATTATTAGCAAGAATAAACTTTTCAACTATTTGTTTAATAAGATATTCACTACCATCTGTAGAATTTAATATTTTATTTAAAATAGTATTATATTGTTTAGCTGCATCATTTTTAGTTTTATCATTTAAATTATTTGCTTGAGATTTTAATAAATTGCTTTGTAATTGAGTTAATACTTGAATAGAGCCAAATCTCTTTTGAGGAAGTCCCATTTCAGTTGCAACACTAGTTTCTTCAGAAGTAAATAATTTCTCAATATTAGGTATTATTTTAGAAAAACCTGTATAAGTTTTACCATTGTCAGATACTTTAATATTATTAAAATCTTTAGTTGTATCTTGTATAACACCAATTCTTTTGCCTTTACTAATAATATAAATTTCACCTGTGCCATCATTAGAATTTTGTAATAATACATTATCCCCAGTTCTAAGATTTAATGCAGTATTAATCATATTAATTTTATGATCAATTGTAGAATCTTCTGTAAGATTATTATGAAATGCAATATCAATATTAGTAGTTATACTAGAACTAGGATTATAATTTTTAAGTACATTCAAAATATATTTACTAGTATATTCTTTAGTTACTATAGTTATTTTACCTTTCTCACGAGTAGTAGTTTTTTCAAAGTAAATATGATTATATAAACTATTGTAAAATCTAAGAGGTTCATCATTAGAATCTTCATCATTAACTAAACTAATATTTTCAATAAATTTACCATCTCTTTCAGTACTATATGTTAGTTTTTGATAATCTACATCTGTAGGTTTAATACCTTGTTCTTCTAAAAAATTTAATTTCTCAGCAATTAAATTATCTCTAGTTTGAGCAATATCATTACTTAATGATTGAAATATAATAGGCAATGATTTAGCAACCTCAAGTAGTAATTCATCAGTAATAGATACTCCACTAATAATAGTAGCTTCTTTAAGTAATCGTATACCATCTTCTACTGACATATATACTGAATTAAGTCCAGTAATAGATTTCTTAAGATTAATAAGTTCTTTAAAAAGATCTAATTTAGAAGTAAAAGCATCTATATAATTAAGAGTTTTATTATCAGCAATTTTATATACACCTTGAATAATTTTAGCAGATATAAGTTTTTGTTCATTAGTACTAATATTATCAAAATCTTCAATACTACGTTCCATAGAATTTTGTAGACTTTGAAGAGTAATATATTGATTAATTGCTAACTCTATTAAAGATTTTACATTAGGAAGATATACTTGCATATCTGCACTAAATACATGATCAATAAGTTCTCTATAATTAGTTATTTCTTCTGCATTAGTAGGATTATCAACTAAAAAAGATTTATTGATAGTATCTACTAAAGTTGCTAATGCATTAGTAATATCTTCAATATTATTATTAACTACATATCTAACACCATTATAATTAAATAAATGAAGTAATAATCTACGAGCTAGTTCAAATTCAATATCATCATTGGTTTTAGATAATTGAAGATTAGCTTCTTCAAGTATATTAGATATCTCAGCATCATTGAATGTAACATTTGATGTATCATCTATGATAACTGATGAACTAGTAACTGTTTGAGTAGTTGCAGGTTCTGTTGGAGTAGTAACAATTGCTCCATTCTGATTAGTAACAACTTCTTGACCCCTGGTAGGGAGAGAGTGATCAGAGATTCCGTTGTTCTCATCAACAACTTCAGGAACAACTTGTGTAGCCTCAGCAGTAGGAGTTACATTAACATTTGTAGTGCGTTTATTTAAAGCATTAATCTGATTAATTTTAGTAGTACGTAATTCACCAATTCTTTTAATAGTTTCAGAAGTTATATTCTTAGGTAAAGTTTTAATAACTTCATCAATTTCTTCAGGCTTAGTAACTGTACTAATATTATCTTTAAAATCATCAATAATTTTATCTTCTACTTCTTTAACATCACTATTATATTTATCAGCAAATACTTGAATAGCTTCTTTAGAATTTAAAGGTTTATATTGATCTTTAATACCTTGAATTAAACTTTCAGTTCTTTCAATAGCAGATTGATTATCAGATAAACCATTATTAGCAGTAATATAATCATCAAATACTTTTTCTACATCGGCATGGTGTTCATCTTTATTTTCAATAATATTATTTTTATGAAAATCTTCAAGTTGTTGTTTATAAGTTGCTTCATTAGCAGCAAGTTTAGTTTCATTTGCTGCAATTCTACCTTCAACATATTTAAGAGTTATATTATTCATATCTCGTTGTTGCTCGAGAGTATGTAATCTTTGCTTTAAACGATTAGTAGTATTAGCATCAGTACTAGCAGCAAGAGCAGTTTCAAGTTCTTGTTTCTTAGTACTAAAACTATCTAGAGTATCTATTTGAGAAGCACGAGCACCATCAAGACCACTATTATCATTAGTAAGATTTTTTAATGCAGTTTTATATGAACTAATTATTTCATATAATCCATTTACTGAATCACCATTTAAAGCACTTAAATCCTGTAAGGCAGACACTCTATTAGCTTCAATTTGTGGATTAGTATTTTTCTGTTTAGCAAGATTTAAAATCCTCAAATCATTCTCTAAAGTAGTCAACATTGTTTTACTATAAGCATTAGAATGTTGAATAGCTGTATTAATATCTCTATCTGTATGATGAGTTTTACTAAATTCTATATCATATATATTTTTTGCATCTTTAAGACCTTGTAATATTTCATTATTATATAAACTACTATCTTTAATAACATTTCCTTCAGCATCTTTAAATACATCTAACTGGGATTTTTGATTATCATCAAGTTTACCCATATTTTCAAATGTTTTAATATCTAGTCCTGTAGTACCTGTGGCATATGATTCTCCAATTACTTTAGCAATAATTTTAGCTTTAAGTAATGATGCTTCCGCTGGTTGATTATTATTTCTAGCTCTATTATATTCTCCATATAATTTCTGAGTTTCCGATATACGTGTAGCAATAGTTTCAGCTATTTCTTTATTAAAAGCATTTCCTTTATCATTAAAATATTTATTTTTAACACCTTTATATGTATCCATAACTCCAGCCATTGCAACACCTCCCATAGCACCACCTACAAAAGAATCCCAGTTCTTAGCAATAGTATGATGTTGTAGAAGTCTTTCCATAGTATTACTACCATCATCTTGTTTAATTCCTGCTTGAATATCATTTCTACGTTTACCATCATCCATAAAGAAATCCATAAAAGTTTCATCAAAACCTTCAGTTGCAGCACTTTTTAAATATGCAGGTATGTTATGTTTAGTGAAACCTTTAGCAAAACCTTTTATGCCAGTATTTACTATATCTATACCCATTTCACTTGCAGCTTGTTCTCCAAGTTTTGCTCTAGTTGCTTTATTGACAAGTGAAGTACCAATAGATTCTAAAGCATCTCCTTGTTTACCTAATCCCCCAAGTATTGTCCATTCAGCTAAATCAAATATTATATTAGCATGAGATTCAACAAATCCTTTATGAGCAGCTTCACCAGCCAATTGTTTAGCTCTAGCATCTCCACCATCAGAATCATTTTTATATAAATCTTTATATTCATCATAATATTGTTGATAACGTCCAACAGCTTCACGAGAACTATCCATAGTACGAGATGCAATAGCAGGTATAAATACGTCTGCTATTTTAGATTGCCAACCACCTATCATCCTATTGGTTTTACTAGATTCATTAGCAGCTTTCCAAAGACTTTCAACAAAACCTTGTTCAGCATTCATTGATGCTCTAGCTACTTTAGCAACTTCAGATATAGGTCTAGCAACAGTAATAGCTTCAATTCCTTCCATAGATAAAGGATTTTTAGCTAGAGCACCAAATGTTTTTCCGGCACTACCTAAATCAGCAAGTATTCCAGAAGTAATTTCTCCTGCTTTAGTAAGTTCTAATCCTGCACCTAATGCTTTAAGTCCAATACCTGCGAATTTAGCTAAAGCTGAAATACCCATAGAAGGTAGCATAATACTTAATGTAGAAGCTACACTAGGAGTCATATTAGCCCAATAACTAGCATCTGTAAAAGCTAGTCCCCGCTGAGCTTCTTGAGTCATAAATAGAGGACTCCTATAATTAGTATCTTCTTGTATTTGACTACCTATTTGTTCAAATAAATTCTTCTCAAAAGCATCTTTATCTCCATTCCATCTACCTATAAGTTTACTAGGTTGTAATGCTCCAATTGTTCCAAGACCACCACCTATAATCTCACCAACAACAGTTCTATCAGCAATATTTTTAGTAAGTTGCCACATAGTTTGATTTTGTGCGACATTCTCTTTTATATTCTCAATATTACTAGGATTAATATAAGTTCCTTCTGGAAGAGATTCAAATTCTTGTTGATGAAGTATATCAGGAGTACTACCGCCACTATATATTCTACTTTCACGAGGAGTATATTTATCAGGAGTAGGTCTTAAATCTATATTACCTTCTATTACAGGAACATTATTAATATTTGGTATATTTAATTTACTATTAGGTCTTAAATCCATAACTTTATTATTTTAATTATTTACGTTGAATAACATCTTTAACTAATAGTTCATATGTAGAAGCATCTAATCCATTATCTCTTGATTGATTAAGTCCCATAATAGTAACAAAATCTTTTACATTAGCAATATTAAAAGTTATACCATCTTTAGGTCTGACTACTTCATAACCAGTAGCAACTTTTTTAATACTATAATTTGAAGTAGTTCCTGTAGCATCGACAACTCCAATATGTTTAACTCCATTTACATTCCAATTAGATTGTTGAAAAGAATTAAGTTTAGCATATATATTAGTTCCTGTTTCATCAGTAAGTCCTCCTCCTAAATTATTAGCTGATTCTTTACCATATTGAATAGCTAAATTCATAGTAGTAGCATCAGTTTTAGGATTCATTAAAATAGTTTTTATTTTATTCATATTAGTAAGTATTGCTGAATTTGCAATAGCTTTACCACCTCTAAAGAAACCTTTAATTTCTTGAAATCCATCAGGAATTTTTGCACCAGTATCTAAAGTTTTAAATTTAGGAACAACTATCTTTACTAATTGATCATTATCTAAATAAGCTCCATGATGATTAATCATACTAACTTGTGTTTCAGAATTATCATTCATATCTGAATTATTTAAATTTTTAGGATCAATAGTTTTATATCCTATATTAGCTTTTTTAAGTTCATCAGCAGTCCATAGTTTACCACTAGTATCAGTAAAATTACCAGAAAAGAATTGCCTCATTACATTGGTTCGCATATTAAGAGTTTCAGGAGTATCTGTACCATATGATGTGAGTTCTGTTTGTGGAGTATCAAATTTATTAGTATTAGCTGTATATTTAGCTATTCTAGTAGAGAATGCATATTTAGCTTTATCTATACCTTGTAATACTTGATTAAAATCAGTAGTCACCATAGTAACAGGTAAACCATATTTCATAACTAAATCTCTAGTATTACTATGAAGTAATTCAGATTTAGGTACAGAATTTAATATAAATTTAGTCATGTTCGTTACTTTAATATTAGATGCTACAGTAGGATCTTTCATTGCAGTAATAATTTTATCCCATGAACTACGATTAGTTTTAACATCATTCACATCAAAATCACTTTGTGCAAATATATCTTTAATAGGACCTTTTATACTATAATCTCTAGTATGTAATGTTGTATTCATACCTAAAACACTTCGCCAATCATTTTCGATATTATGTTTTATATCTGTAGAAGCATTATCATAGTTATCACCTAATGCTGAAATAATACCATTTCTATTTGCAAGAGATGATTTATAAGCTAATTCTAAAGATGGTGGAACTTTTGTCATAGTATTTTTAGCAGCATTATATTGACCTTGAAGTATTTCAAAACTTTTATTAGATTCACTAAGAGGATCCATATATTTTAAACCACTTTCTAAAGGTAAAGTGCCATTATCCATTGCTGCAAGAATTGGCATTTTATTTTCTTTATCCAATTTTCTAACAGTAGCTTTATATAAATCTGTAGGAACTATATCCATATCGGATTTAACTTTTTGAAAAGCAAATTGATCTCCTGAATGTATAACTTGTTGATTAAGTTTTTCAGCTTGCATATTAATATATAACTCATTAAGTTGAGATGGTTGTAATGCAGAAACTTTGTCACTACCTTCTTTAATAATAGATTCATTATTTGAAAGTTTTTCTACAGCATTATTGTAAATCTGTTTTGCAGCAGTTATTGACTTATGATCTCCACTTTGTAATCTAATATTATAATTATGTTGTAAAGTGGCAATTTCAGCATTGTATGTTGGTGACATACTTAATGCTAGTTGTTTAGTAGCAACACTTTTATCACTAGAAATAATATTATATATAGAACCTGCATCAGCTTCAAGTTTATGTTCATTATTAAATAAATTAACTTGTGCAATTTCTCTAAGTTTAATTTTATATTGAGGATCAGCATTTACTGTTTCTCTAGCTAATTCTTCAATTCTTTCTTTAGTAAGTGAAG
>Ga0302206_1000204_pt1 | contig 24591 bp, 23 predicted proteins | sample II_Fen_E2_1_FD_194581 | JGI IMG/M metagenome (GOLD analysis project Ga0302206, IMG submission 194581) | Peat permafrost microbial communities from Stordalen Mire near Abisko, Sweden - II_Fen_E2_1 | ecosystem: Environmental > Terrestrial > Soil > Wetlands > Permafrost | place: Sweden: Abisko...
CAGATTCTGCCCTTGCTATCATTACCAATAAACTTTTAGCAGAATTCCATGATTATTCAGTCAGGATAGCTATGCCGGGGAAACTGATCGGAACAAATGGTTTTATTGACAGCAGTCAGGTTTTACAATGGCCAGTCAAATCTGATTATTTTATGTCTGAACCATATATCATGTGGGCTGAATCGAAAATACCAAACACATGGGCTTGGCTCGTTTCAGGTTTATTCCTTGCATTTGTGCTTACGGGGGTTGTCTTAAGAGTAATAAAAAAAGACTGAATTACTCAGTCTTTTTTTAACCTAACTAACCTAACTAACCTGACTAACTATCTTGCGTAATCTTTTAACATCAGCATCAATTTTTGCCTTGTAAAGAAGATTCTGCTTTTTACGGTTCCTATTTTTAAACCCAGATCATCAGCGATCTCTTTATATTTATAACCCTCTATGTGCATCCTGAACGGGATCCGGAATTCATCGCTCAATGAATTTATTGCATTTTCAATTTCTCCTTCCGCATATTTCGACTCAGGAGAAATAAACCCTTTGTCGTGGGGTTGATTAATATAATAAAGATCCTGTGTTCCGTCTATAATAGTATTTTCTTTTACATTTCGTCTGTAATTATTAATGAATGTGTTTTTCATTATTGTAAAAACCCAGGCTTTAAGATTTGTGTAATCTACAAACTTATCTTTATAAGTAATTGCTTTAAGGTAAGTATCCTGAACAAGATCAAGAGCACTGTCACGATCAGACGTGAGACTCATCGCAAATCTCTGAAGATTTGTCTTCATTTCAATCAGACTATTGTTAAATTCAAATTGTGTCATAGCTCTTAGTTTTTATTGTTGAAACAAATTTATACAGATAAATAAAGATATGCAAATCTTAATATCTGAAAATCGTTAAATTATGCATTGATTATAAATAATGTTAATTTGTAAGATCATGATATGAAGGCATATAGAGCTGGAATTCTTAAGTTGTTCTAAATGATGTACAAATTGAACTTTTGATTTATGTGCCTCTTTTAAAGAATTTATTTTTATCATAATATTTAGTGTTTAAACTTAGAAACCAGTCACATACAAATTTATTCTATCGTTAATTAGAGGGGATTAAGAAGAGGTTAATATTCAATTAAGGATAAATTAAAATTCCATATATAACTTATGCAGATTATTTAATCAACTTTCGTACTTTTAAGAAAAATTGGCTATGGAGTTCAATATTAAACTGAGCAATGGACAGATTTTAAAGGGTATTATTCAAAGTCCCGGAGAAAATCTGAGAGCTGTAATTATCCTGGTACATGGTATCGGGGAGCACATTCATCGCTATGATCACTGGGCTGCAATGTTTAATAAAGAAGAAATAGGTTTCGTTGGAGTTGATCTCCCTGGTCATGGCCTTTCTGATGGAACCAGAGGGGATATAAAAAATTACAACTTGCTTCGGGAAATGATAGATATTCTGATTAAAAGTTGTAACAAGACTTTCCCTGGTTGTCCTATATATCTGTATGGACATAGTCTTGGCGGAGGAATAGTCCTGGATTATCTTCTTAGGAGAAAACCGAAAATAAAAGGCGCCATTGTCACCTCTCCCTATCTGCGCCTTGCCTTTGAACCACCAAAGATCAAGCTTGTTTTAGCTTCGGTAATGAAGCATCTCCTTCCTGGCCTCATACAGCCAACCGGACTTAATGCAGATCAACTTTCACATGATAAGGCAGTAGTTGAGAAATATAAAACTGATCCACTAGTTCATGGGAAAATATCGGTCAGACTGTATTCTGAGTCGGCTGAAGCTGCAAACTATTCACTTACACATGCTTCCGAGCTTAAAGTACCAACACTGATACTTCATGGAAGCGATGATCTGATTCTTTCGGTTGAAGGCAGCCGTGAATTTGCAGGAAAAGCGAACATGGTTGAGTTGAAAATATGGGAGGGCGGTTATCATGAATTGCATAATGAACCATTTAAAGATGAGGTATTTAAATATATTATGAACTGGATTGAAGTTAATTAATAATTGCGGATTGCGGATTTTTGATTGCGGATTTGAATTCAATTATAAAAATTAATCCGAAATCGACAATCCGAACCGAGCAAAGCGAGCTCGGTGCAACCAAATCCGAAATCACCACATGGAACTCAGAACCACATTCCCGATAGAACCATCTAAGGATAAAATCACTTACAACGATCGGGTGATGTTCATTGGCTCTTGCTTTGCATCATCTATTGGCTCTCAGATGTTAATGGGACATATGCCTGTTATGATAAATCCTGCAGGATCAGTTTACAATCCGGTATCTGTATGTAATACTTTGGATACAATAACAAAAGAAAAGGAATTTATTCTTGAGGATCTTCATTTTCATGATGGAACCTGGCTTAGTTTCTACCATTACACCGATTTTTCTTCCGACGATTCCACAACACTGCTTAGAAAGATAAACAAAAGATCAAAAGAAGCATCTGATTTTTTAAAAGATGCCAGATTTTTATTTGTGACCCTCGGTACAGCAAGAGTCTATGAGTTCAGAAAATCAAATCTGATTGTATCAAATTGCCATAAAATACCTGCCCAGGAGTTTGAATCTAAATTGCTGACTGTAAATGAAATTGTAGAATTGTGGTCAGAACAGCTTAATAGGTTGCAATCTCTCTTTCCCCGGTTGAAAGTTGTTTTTACTATTAGTCCTGTCAGGCACTGGAAGGATGGCGCACACGGGAACCTGATAAGCAAATCACTTCTTTTTGTGGCAGTTGAAGAGTTGCTGAAACACGAAGCATCTCCAGGGTATTTTCCTGCTTATGAACTTGTTATGGATGATCTTCGCGACTACAGGTTCTATGGTGACGATATGCTTCATCCTTCAACATCAGCAATAAATTATATATGGGAATCATTCACTGCATGCTATCTCGACAACAATACAATGAATACCTGGAAAGAGATTGTCAAAATAACGAAAGCCTTTAACCACCATTTTAACACGGAGTCCAATATTAAGAGGATATATTTTGCTGAAAGGATGCTTAAACAGATTTCTGAGATAAAAATTAAAGTTCCTTCTGTGGACCTTTCCCTTGAAGAGGATCATTTTCTCAAAATGAGAAATATGTAATTAATTAATTATTAGATTATTGGTGTAATTTTCTCTTTCCTATTCCCGAAATGAACAACTCTGAAGTGTAAATCCTTACCAGGATTTCCTGTGAACAATTACTTCAGTTGTCTTGTTGCTAGGATAAAATTCCTAAACATGAAGAGATTTCTTTTAGTTGTAACTATCACAATATCAGTTTTTTCAATTTTATCAGCTCAACAAAATTCCGGTGTAATCAAGGGGAGAGTATATAATTCAAAGAGTAATGAAGGTGTCCCTTTCGCTACTGTCCAGATTTGGGGAACAACCACCGGAGCAATAACCGATTCTGATGGTAAATTTTCATTTACTGGCCTGAAACCGGGGTTTGCGGAACTTAGAGTATCCTCTGTTGGATTTAAAACGTACATATCAAGTGCTGTGATGATAACAAACAGCCATCAGGTAAATCTTGAAATCCCTTTGGAAGAAGCAGAGATAAGCATAGGGGAAGTTGTAATAAAAGCTTCACCTTTCACCAAGAAAATAGAAACACCTGTCTCGGTCAGGATTATCGGAATTGACGAAATAGAGAATAATCCCGGGGGTAACCGTGATATTTCCAAAGTAATCCAGTCTTACCCCGGAGTCGCATCAACCCCTGCTTTCAGAAATGATGTTATTGTGAGAGGTGGAGGCCCGAATGAGAACAGGTTCTATATTGATAATGTAGAGATACCTTACCTGAACCATTTCTCAACACAGGGAGCATCAGGTGGGCCAGTCGGCATAATAAACGTTGACTTTGTGCAGTCGGTTGATTTTCTCTCGGGAGCATTTCCTGCCTCAAAAGGCAATGCTTTAAGTTCTATCCTTAATTTCACATTTGTTGACGGGAATAAGGATAAGATGAAATACAGAGCCACTGTCGGAGCATCCGATCTTGGACTGACCTTAGATGGTCCTACCGGTGAAAAAAGCACATTGCTTCTGTCTCTCAGAAGATCATACCTCCAGTTTCTGTTTAGTGCACTTAAGTTACCTTTTCTGCCGACCTACACAGATTTCCAGCTTAAATACAAAATAAGGCTCAATCCAAAAAATGAACTTACCATCATTGGTCTGGGGGCAAAGGATGATTTTAAACTGAATCTTAAAGCAAATGACACAGAATACCAGCGATATATTCTTGACTTTCTACCGGTACAGGAACAGTACAGTTATGTGTTCGGTATGGTCCTTAAACATTACAGGACAAATGGATACGACACCTGGGTTCTTAGCCGGAATTATCTGAATAACCTGCAATATAAATATCTTAACAATGTTGAGGCTGATTCAAACAAGATACTTGATTATCTCTCAGGAGAAGGGGAGATAAAGGTACGCTACCAAAGAGATATAATTGGTGAAAAGGGATTCAGATTAAGCTACGGTGCAGGTTATGAATTTGCACATTACAGGAACTCCACGTTTAAGCGTCTCTATTTTGGAGGGATAGAAAATGATATAAGTTATAATACAAATCTTAAACTTGGAAAATTCAGCATATTCGGACAGGCAAGCAAATCATATCTAAATGAAAAACTCAGTATTTCGCTGGGTTTGCGAACTGATGTTAATTCATATTCCTCGTCAATGTCAAATCCAATGGATCAGCTGTCTCCAAGGTTTTCTGCCTCCTATCGTCTTACCGGTAAACTGAATCTGAATTTCAGTGCCGGGCGGTATTATCAGCTTCCTCCCTATACAGCTCTGGGATATTCAAATCAAAGCGGGGTGTTAATCAATAAACAGAATAACCTTAAGTATATCCGGGCTGATCATCTTGTTACCGGCCTCGAGTTTATACCATCTGAAAATGTACAGTTTACAGCCGAAGGTTTTTACAAAGGCTATTCACAATATCCTTTTTCGGTAAGAGATTCAGTTCCACTTTCCAGTAAAAGTGCTGATTATGGGATATTTGGTGATGAGGAGCTCGTTTCAACCTCAACAGGACGTGCTTATGGAATTGAACTCCTCGGACGGCTTAAAGAGTTCAGAAGAATAAATCTGGTATTCTCATATACTTATGTGAGAAGCGAGTTCAGGGGATTGGATTCACAATGGATACCATCGTCATGGGATAATAAAAATCTTTTTAGTCTCACTGCAACAAAGAAATTTAACAGGAACTGGGATATTGGGATGAAATGGAGATTTGTCGGAGGCGCGCCATATACTCCTTATGATGTAGTAAAATCTTCATATAAAGTAGCCTGGGATCTTCAGGGACAGGGCTATCTGGATTATTCAAAGTTCAATTCACTTCGGCTTAAAGCATTTCACCAACTTGATTTGCGGATTGACAAACAATATTTTTACACAGGTTGGTCATTAATGTTATATGCTGATATTCAGAATGTATATGACTTCAAAGCTGAGCAACCTCCTCTTTTAATCAGGGAATCTGACAGCAACGGAAATCCTGTTACCGACCCTGTGAATCCTTTGAAATACAGCCTGAAGTACATTAACAATAATACAGGCACGGTATTACCAACGATTGGAATAATAATTGAATTTTAAAGACGAAAAGAAAAACCTGAAGGTGATATATCATTGTCAGAGACCTTAATAGATATTAAGGAAGAGACTCTATGGCTTTAATAAAATTAGCCGGATCCCTGGTAATTAACAGTTTTTCATAAGATTTTTTTGTTGCAAACTCCTCGGGAGAATCTGTGAGTATAATCTTTTTTATCATTAGTGATTTTCCGATACTGTTAAAATAACCTATTTTCTTTTCAGCAAAATCAAATGCACTTGAGTTTACAACAAGATATTCAAAAGGTTTAATCTTATGTATCTCAATTACTTCAGATGCAGGAAGTATTCCCCCGGTGAAGATCACATCGAAGCCGCGTTTCTTTAGTGCATATTTATAAAAAAGGAAATTGTTATCGGTAAGATTATCTGACGTGTTTATCATCGCGACAGCCGGCCGTAATTTTCCGCTTACAGGTTTAAGCAAGTTGTCTTCAATAATTATAATCTGCCTGATAGTATTTCTGACGAATTGTTCCTGGGCCCTCGAAAGGCTTCCTGTTTGCCAGAGAATCCTAGCTTTTTCAAGAAGAGGATAAAGATAATGTGAATAAGCATTTTCAATACCCTGATGTTTAATAAAGGGAGCAAGGGCTTCTTTGAACAACAGCTCATTGAATCTGATGGCTGACATAAGTATTTTTCCAGGCTGAAAATTCTGATCAAGATCATCATGTTTACTACTGACTGTCATTACCTGCTGGGTAAGTTCATCATCATCAAGCCTGGCAATTTTTGATATTTTCAGACCATTGCGGTTAAGATAGGCGACATTAAGGATTTTTTTGAGTTCAGTTTCACTGTAAGTTCTTATATTTGAGTCAGTTCTGTCCGGCTCAAGTATCTTGTACCTCTTCTCCCAAATCCTTATTGTATGCGCCTTAATACCCGAAAAATTTTCGAGATCTTTTATTGAAAACACATTTACCCCGTCTTCCATAGATACTTTCATAAAGTAGTTTTGACAACTGATCAATATTATAACATGTTAAACAATCGTGTAAAAGGATTGTTTATTAAACTTTAAATAATTAAGAGAATAAAAGAATCGTTATAGCCTGCGGAATCTTTCCCCAAAAAATTCCAACAAAAACGAAAATAGTGATTTTTGAATTATTCAGATGGTTCCACCATTATTTTTTTCACTACCCTGGTTCCGTCTCTGAAAATAATCGTAACAAGGTACATTCCCCTTTTTGGATTTTCGAGAAAAATCTTTATTAATTGCTGTGGATCATTATATTGGAATCTGAAAATATCCTGACCAATGATATTTGTAATCTTTACAAAAGATATATCCCTGTCGGTTTTAATGGTGAAACTGTTATCCTTTACCGGAACAGGATAAATACTTACGCTTATATTGATAGTCTCTCTTGAGAATTCTTTTTGAGCAATAGCTCCGGCAACATTAATAGAATCCTTCTGACCATGAAGGGTTAAGGTGAAAATTGATAAGAAGATAATGGGTAAAATTCTCCTCATACGCTATATTTTGATTCTCTCCATCAAATATTGTGCTAAAGTAATCAATTTTTTAAAAAAAGTGCTCTAAAAGCTTTTTTGCCTTCTCCAGATCATCTGGTGTATCAATACCTATACTTTCCCAGGTTGTCACAGCTGTCCTGATCCGGTACCCGTTTTCTATCCATCTGTTCTGTTCAAGCGATTCGGCAATTTCAAGAGAACTACGGGATAATAGTGTTATTTTTTTCAGCGTTTCGGTTTTGTAAGCATAAAGTCCGGGATGTTTATAAAAAACATGGTTTTTTGACCACTCACTCTTTTCAGCATCTCTTACATACGGTATTGCAGCCCGGCTGAAGTAAATAGCATCTCCCACTGAATTTAAAATGACTTTTGGCTGGTTCGGGTTGAAAATATCCTCTCCTGGTCCAACTTCCCTTACGAGAGTAGCCAGCTCTACGGTTTCATCGTTGAAACATTCCATCAGTAGAGTGATCTGTTCAGGTCTGATAAATGGTTCATCGCCCTGGATATTAACAACAATATCGATTTTTTTTGCTGTTTCATTGTTAATTCTGGTCACAGCTTCTGAACAGCGGTCGGTACCGCTCATATGATCGGGAGAGGTCATAATTGCATTTCCTCCGAAAGCCATGACTGCTTCATAAATCCTCTTATCATCGGTGGCAACATAAACTATATCGAGTGTTTTACAAGCCTGCTCATAAACTCTTTGTATCATTGGCTTGTTACCAATGAGCACAAGTGGCTTGCCCGGAAACCGTGAAGAAGCATACCTGGCAGGAATAATTCCGGCAAATCGAAGAAGAGGATCTTTAATCATGTTGCGAATTTACGAAAAATGCATTTCCCAATGTTTTAAAAAAACCTTAAATTCGCACAATTGTAAAACAGGAAATGAAAGATCTGCAAAATATTAAACAAAGATTTGGAATAATTGGGAATTTTGAAGGACTGAACAGAGCAATAGACATTGCTGTTCAGGTAGCTCCGACCGATCTTTCCGTGCTAATTACAGGAGAGAGTGGAACAGGGAAGGAGATTTTTCCTCAGGTAATTCATAGTTATAGTACAAGAAAACATGGGCAATATATTGCAGTGAATTGTGGAGCAATACCAGAGGGAACCATCGACTCCGAACTTTTCGGGCATGAAAAAGGATCTTTTACAGGGGCATCTGACAGCAGGAAAGGTTATTTTGAGGTTGCAGACGGAGGAACAATATTTCTTGATGAAGTGGCAGAATTGCCATTATCGACCCAGGTTCGGCTTCTCAGGGTACTGGAGACAGGTGAATTTATACGTGTCGGGTCATCGAAAGTCCAGAAGACAAACGTAAGAGTTATTGCTGCCAGTAATGTTGAAGTTCCCAGGGCAATAGATAACGGGAAATTCAGGGAGGACCTTTTTTACAGACTTAATACCGTTCCTATAAAGGTACCAGCCTTACGGGAAAGGGGAGAGGATATTTTTCTTCTGTTCAGAAAGTTTGCAGTCGATTTTGCCGAGAAGTACAGGATGCCTGCCATACGACTCGATTCAGAAGCAAAAAATATTCTGCTTAATTATTCATGGCCAGGGAATGTAAGACAGCTTAAAAATATTACAGAGCAGATATCAATTATAGAAAACGAAAGAGAAATCATTGCACAAAATCTTCGTAATTATCTGCCGGAATATGGCGGAGTTAAACTCCCTGCAATAATTAAGAAAGATGAAGAAAAATCCTTTTCTTCAGAAAGAGAGATCTTATATAAGGTTCTCTTCGATATGAAAAGCGATATGAATGACCTTAAAAAGCTTGTTTTTGACCTGATAAGACGTGGGGAAATTGACGTCGCTTTTCAGGAAACAAATTCAAGGGCCATAAAAAACCTTTTCAGGGAAGCCCGGGAAGAGCCGGATTCGCATGATAAAACTAATGAACCATCAGCTGATTTTCCATCACATAAGGGTATGACTAATATTCAGGACACAGAGGAGATTATTGAGGAATCACTTTCTCTTGCCGATAAGGAGGTTGAAATGATAAAAAAGGCTCTTGAAAAGTATAATGGGAAGAGAAAAATGGCTGCCGGAGAACTTGGAATATCAGAACGTACCCTTTACAGAAAGATTAAAGAATATGGAATTGAATCGTAAAATATTATTCAGGCTGACTACTGACAGGATTTTAGTTTTCATATTAATTTTAATGGTTACCTTTTTTTATGGATGCAAGGTAACGTATTCATTCTCAGGGGCAAGTATATCGGCTTTGACAAAGACATTCAGTGTCCAATATTTTCAGAACAGGTCACCTGTTGTTCAACCAGGACTCAGCCAATATATAACAGATGCACTTATCGATAAATGCAAGGCTCAGACAAAACTGAAATACATTAACACGATTGGTGATGTAAATTTTGAAGGCGAGATTAGTGATTATAATACCAGACCACTCACTGTAGCAGCTGATGCACAGGCTGCAACAAACAGATTCACAATTAGTATAAAGGTTAAATACACCAACGCTATTGATCCTGACCTCAGCTTTGAACAGGTATTTTCAAGGTATGAGGATTATAGCAGTAACCTCGATCTTAGTGCGGTTGAAAAGGATCTTTCTGATAAAATTGTTGAAATGCTTGTTGAAGATATTTTTAATCAGGCTTTTGTTAACTGGAAATAGGTATGAACAGGAATGATTTTCTAAATATGATTGAAAATACCATTCCGGTTAGCCGTCAGATGATTGGTGAAGTATATGAGTTGATTGATATTTTCCCATATTTCCAGAGTGCCCACTTATTGTTATTAAAAGGTCTGCATTACAATTCTGATGTAAAATTTGAAAATCAGCTCAGGAATTCCGCAATTCACCTCGGTGACCGGGAGGTCCTGTATTGGCTTCTCAGAACTAAAGATGCTTCTGAAACTGACCAAACAGTTGTCAAAGCGGTCATTGATTCAAAAGTTGAAATAGTGTCAGATACTCAACAAACTGTTATCGAATCGGCAAAGAACAGCGAATATATGATTAACGAAATTGAAAAAGATTCCGATGAAATTAAATTAAGTGAAAGCCCGGATAATCTCAGCCAACTGACAGGCCATTCAATAATGATCGCTGCTGAACCTGATAATAAAGAGCCTGACGGAGTGATATTTCTGATGGATGAAGATAGTGCTATTCCTGACAGTAAAGTTTTCTTTATGGACCCGGGGTTTTCAATTCCTGAACGTTCTGATCTTTTGGAACTTGATCTCGATGTAGATAAAGAAATTGTGGTTCCTGATGAAGGGAAAGCCCGCCAAAACTCTTCTGAACCACAGAATATTTCTAACAGGCATGTACAATCTGAGCTCATTGATAAGTTTATTATTGCCAATCCAAGGATTGAGCCAGGAAAGGATAAAACTATTGTTCTATCAGATGATATCTCTAAACCTTATGTCGAGGAAGCCGGAGGTTTGGTTACTGAAACCCTGGCAAAAATTTATGTCAGTCAGGGGTATTACTCAAAGGCAATAGATATTTATGAGAAATTAAGTTTGAAATTTCCGGAAAAAAGCAGTTACTTTGCGTCTCAAATTGAAAAAGTTAGAGAACATATAAAAAAGTGAAGTAATGGGAATTTATATTTTTGTTTCAGTATTAGTAATTATAGCATGCGTTCTGCAGGTATTGATAGTGCTTGTTCAGAATTCAAAAGGAGGAGGACTGGCTGCTAATTTTACATCGGCAGGTCAATCAATGGGTATTCGTAAGACTGCTGATTTTCTCGAGAAGTCGACATGGACCCTTGCTGCCGCTATCCTTATTCTTTGTGTTGTTGCAACGGCTTCAATACCACGTGGTACAGTTGCAAGCCATTCAAGAATTGAAGAACAGATAAAAAACACTGTTGATCCGAACGCAATTCCAACACTTCCAACAGCTGTTCCTCCGGCATCTGCTCCTGCACCTGCTCCTGCACCTGCTGGTCAGAACAAACCCACAAAGTAGTTTGAATGAATGAAATACTTTAAAAAAGTGTCAGTTTGTCACATACTGACACTTTTTTTTTGTGAGTAAACACAAAATGGCACTTTTCCCATTTTGGCATGGAATATGATCAGCAAAGAAGTCGGAAAATGATGTTTAACTTTAAAACTAGATAAAAATGGCACAATTAAAAGGAAAAATTTTGGCAGGCAAGGTTCTTGTAAAACCTAATGAAGCTGAAGAAAAAACTGCAAGTGGAATAATAATCCCTGATTCCGCAAAAGAAAAACCTCGTCAGGGTAAAGTAATTCTTGTTGGTGCAGCAAAAAAAGACGAAGAGATGGAAGTGAAGAAAGGTGATGTTGTTCTTTATGGAAAGTATGCTGGTCAGGAACTGACAATTGACGGTGAAGATTATCTTCTTGTTTCACAGACAGATATCCTTTTTATAGCTTAATTTTAGAAACTTTAAAAATTTTAATGATATGGCAAAAGAGATTAAATTTAATATCGATGCACGCGCTCTTCTTAAAGAAGGAGTAGATCAGCTTGCTGATGCAGTAAAAGTAACACTTGGACCAAAAGGTCGTAATGTTGTTCTTGAGAAAAAATATGGAGCTCCCCAGATAACAAAGGATGGAGTAACTGTTGCCAAAGACATAGACCTTTCCGACCCTTATAAGAACTTGGGTGCCCAGATGGTTAAAGAAGTAGCATCAAAAACAGGTGATATCGCTGGTGACGGTACTACTACAGCCACAGTTCTTGCACAGTCTATTATTAATGTAGGGCTGAAGAACATTACTGCAGGCGCAAATCCAATGGATATTAAAAGAGGTATTGACAAAGCCGTTGAAAAAGTTGTGGCACATCTTAAATCACAGGCTAAAGTAATCGGCGACGACCTTAGTAAAATCGAACAGGTGGCAAGAGTTGCTGCCAATGACGATCAGGAGATTGGTAAGCTTATTGCTGAAGCCATGGGCAAAGTTCACAAAGAAGGTGTTATAACTGTTGAAGAATCAAAAGGAACTTCAACCTCAGTTGAAGTTGTTGAGGGTATGCAGTTCGACCGTGGATATATCTCCGCATATTTTGTGACCAACGCCGAAAAGATGGAAGCAGATCTTGAGAATCCATATATTCTTATATATGACAAGAAAGTTTCTACCATGAAGGACATGCTGCCTGTTCTTGAAGCTACTGCTCAGACCGGACGTCCTCTTTTGATTATTTCAGAAGATGTTGAAGGTGAGGCTCTGGCAACGCTGGTTGTTAACCGTTTGCGCGGTTCACTGAAAGTTTGTGCAGTTAAAGCTCCAGGATTTGGAGACAGAAGAAAAGAGATGCTTGAAGATATAGCCATTCTGACAGGTGGTACGGTTATTTCAGAAGAGAAAGGCCTGAAGCTCGAAGGTACGACCCTCGACATGCTTGGTACAGCTGAAAAAGTTACTGTAAATAAAGAAAATACTACTATTGTGAACGGAGCTGGCGACAAAGCGATGATCAAAGCCCGTATCGCACAGATCAAACAACAGATGACCACCACTACTTCTGACTACGATAAAGAAAAATTACAGGAACGTCTGGCTAAATTGGCAGGTGGTGTTGCTGTTCTTTATATAGGAGCTTCTTCGGAGGTTGAAATGAAAGAGAAGAAAGACCGGGTTGACGATTCACTTCATGCTACGCGTGCCGCAATTGAAGAAGGTATTGTTCCAGGTGGTGGAGTTGCATATATACGTGCAATGAGTGCCCTTGAAGGATTCAAAGGAGATAATGAGGATCAGACAACAGGTATCGAAATTGTAAAACGTGCAATTGAAGAGCCTTTACGCCAGATTGCTATCAATTCAGGTAAAGAAGGTGCAGTTGTTGCCCAGAACGTAAAATCAGGCAAAGGAGACTACGGATACAATGCTCAAACCGATAAATACGAAAAACTTTATGTATCAGGCGTTATAGATCCTGTTAAAGTTGTCCGCGTCGCTCTCGAAAATGCTGCATCAGTTGCTGGTATGTTCCTTACCACCGAAGCTGTAGTAGTAGAGGTAAAAGAGGATTCTCCTGCAGGACCTCCACAGGGAATGGGTGGCGGAATGCCAGGGATGATGTAGGATTACAATTTTTCACATATATATTTGTAGTAGAGACGCCCAATTTGGGCGTCTCTACATATTTATGGACCTTACATATTTATATATTTTTATATATTTGCACCTGATTTAAAGCAAGCTCGTTTAATGAACAATATCCGGAATTTCTGTATTATAGCTCATATTGATCATGGCAAAAGTACCCTGGCTGACCGGTTACTTGAGAAGACAAATACAATAACCGAAAGGGATTACCAGGCACAGATACTTGACGACATGGACCTTGAGAGGGAGCGGGGTATTACAATAAAGAGTCATGCAATTCAAATGGAATATTTCCATGAGGGCAAAAAATATATTCTGAATCTGATTGATACTCCGGGTCATGTCGATTTCTCTTATGAAGTATCACGTTCAATTGCCGCCTGCGAAGGGGCATTGCTTGTTATTGATGCCACACAGGGCATACAGGCACAGACAATTTCCAACCTATATATGGCCATCGATCATAATCTTGAAATAATTCCTGTGCTAAACAAAATGGATATGGCTAGTGCCATGCCCGAAGAGGTAAAGGATCAGATTGTTGATCTGGTTGGTTGTAAAAGGGAGGATATTATAGAAGCAAGTGCAAAGACAGGTATGGGTGTTGAAAAAATCCTGCGTGAGATTGTTACACACGTACCTCCTCCTGTCGGTAATCCTGACGCTCCATTACAGGCACTCATCTTTGATTCAATCTTCAACTCATTCAGAGGTATAATAGCTTATATTAAAATAGTGAACGGGACGATCCGAAAAGGTGAAAAAGTCAAATTTGTAAATACGGATCATGAATATAATGCTGAAGAAATTGGGGTATTAAAACTAAAGCAGGATCCACGCGATTTTATGGGTGTTGGCGATGTTGGATATATTATCACAGGTGTTAAAGCTTCGGCTGAAGTCAAAGTTGGGGATACAATTACTCATGTAAAAAATCCCTGCGATAAAGCCATTTCCGGCTTTGAGGATGTAAAACCTATGGTGTTTGCAGGAATCTACCCGGTAGATGCTGATGATTATGAGGATCTGAGAATCTCTATAGAAAAGTTACAACTGAATGATGCTTCTTTGTCATTTATACCTGAATCATCAGCTGCCCTGGGTTTTGGCTTCAGATGCGGCTTTCTTGGTTTGCTGCATATGGAAATCATTCAGGAACGTCTCGACAGGGAGTTTGATATGGATGTGATTACAACTGTTCCTAACGTTTCATTTAAGGCTTATACAACAAAGGGTGAAGAGATTGATGTTCATAATCCTTCTGGATTACCTCCGGTCAATCACCTGGAACGTATTGAAGAACCCTATATTATAGCCCAGGTTATAACCTTATCGGAATATGTAGGATCAATTATGAAACTATGCATCGATAAAAGGGGAGTACTTAAAAACCAGGTTTACCTTACACGCGACAGAGTCGAACTGACTTTTGAGATGCCACTGGCAGAAATTGTCTTCGATTTCTATGATAAACTTAAAAGTATTTCTAAGGGATATGCCTCTTTCGATTATTATTATACAAATTATCAGAAAGCTGATCTTGTCAGGCTTGATATTCTTTTGAATGGTGAAATGGTTGATGCTCTTTCCACACTTATTTACAGGGGACATGCGTACGAGTTTGGCCGGAAGATGTGCGTCAAACTCAAAGAGCTTATCCCAAGGCAACAGTTTGATATTGCTATTCAGGCAGCTATCGGGGCAAAAATTATTTCCCGCGAAACGGTAAAAGCAGTCAGAAAAGATGTGACTGCTAAATGCTACGGGGGCGATATTACAAGAAAAAGGAAACTTCTTGAGAAACAGAAAAAAGGTAAGAAACGTATGAGGCAGGTAGGGAATGTGGAGGTTCCTCAGCAGGCGTTCCTTGCAGTTTTGAAACTGGATTAAAATCAGAAGTCCGAAGTCCGGACTCCGGACTCCTAACTTATCAGTTTATACCCTCTTCCGTGAACATTTAAGATTTTTACCGAAGGATCATTCTTAAGATATTTTCTTAAACGGGTAATATAAACATCCATGCTCCTTGCATTAAAATAATTATCATCGGTCCAGATGGTTTTTAATGCAAAATTTCGCTCCAGAATCTCATACCCATGCCGACAGAGTAACTCAAGCAACTCAGATTCCTTTGTAGTCAGTTTTATTGTCTGGCCTTTGAATAGCAGCAGCTGGTTCAGCGGATTAAATGAATATCCGCCTATCGTATATAATTCAGCATTCCTGTTTACTGTCGGGCTGTCCGTTCTTCTCAGTATCGCTTCAATCCGGTAAAGAAGCTCCTCCATAGAAAATGGTTTTGTGATATAATCATCAGCTCCCGATTTAAAACCTTCAATTATGTCTTCCTTCTGGTTTTTTGCCGTAAGGAAAATAATTGGAATCTCAGGTTTTGTAAGACGGATCTCTTTTGCAAGAGTGAGCCCGTCCATCTCCGGCATCATAATATCAAGAATACACAAGCTAAATGACCCTGTCGGGAAAGCTTCAAGAGCCTGGCTGCCGTTAATAAACAAAACAGTATCATAGTTTTTAGCTATCAGATAGTTCCTTAATAAGATGCCCAGATTGTCATCATCTTCTGCAAGTAGAATTCTTCTATTATTCATTTTAATCTGTTTTGTGGAAGATATAACGTGAATTTTGTTCCTTTATTTATCTGGCTCTCAGCTTTAATTGATCCGTAGTGTTCTTCAATAATTTTCTTGACATAACTTAATCCGAGACCAAATCCTTTAACATTATGTACATTACCTGAATGGACACGATAAAACTTGTCGAAAATTCTTTTCAGGTTTTCCTTACTTATACCAATACCTTTATCTTCTATAGTTATAATGATACCTTTTTTGTTATTACGCGTTGTGATATTAATATCAGGAATTTCCCTGGAGTATTTAATTGCGTTATCAATAAGGTTGGATATTGAGTTTAGAAAATGAATCTCATCAATAAAAACAAGAGAATTAGTTGCCTGGAGATCGGTTCTGATCACTCCGTTTCGGGTACTGATCTGAAGCGCAAAGTTTTCAACTGCTTTATCAATAATATTGTGAACATTCAGCTCAACCAGGTTAAGCTTCATTTTCATTCTTTCAAATATAGCCATCTGAAGAACTTTTTCAACCTGGAATTTAAGTCTCATACTCTCCTGAGAAATAACTTTTGCCAGGTTATCAATGTTTTTATCCTTGTCGGGTATAGATTTGTCAGCCATCATCTGCGATGCCAGCGAGATGGTTGAAATAGGTGTTTTAAGCTCATGTGTCATATTATTGATGAAATCACTTCTTATTTCGGATATCTTTTTCTGACGGAATATGACTATAAAAGTTCCTGTGGAAAGGATTAACAAAAGCAGAGTAAAAAGAAGCGACATGAACCCGAGATTACCGATTTTTTCGAACTTATATTGTTGTTCCTGAAGGCAATATAATACAATCTGATTCTGACTCGGAACAGGATCATTAGGGAAAAGCTGAATTATGAATTTATTAGTCCCTGGTTTGTCAGTGAATCCTGGCGTTTTCCAGATACTTCCATAGCGGCCCGATCTAATTGAAAACTCAAAATCGAGATATATTCCTACGTTATTAAGGGCCGTCCGGAGTTCTTCATTTAGTTTTTCAGGATTGATTCTTTCTCTTATATCAGGGGTATTGCGAAGGATTTTCTCCATAATTTTCTCAAGGAATACTATTTTATTGCTTACCCTTCCTGTTATTTCTGAGTTTGTGATTTGCTGTGAAGGTTCGGTTGTTTCGTCCGTGGAAAAAGGAGAAACATTTTCAGATGAAATAAATATTTTATGGCCGGCGCTCGTAATTGCGATAGGTTCGGAGGGATTATTTAACCCGTATGTTTCGAGCAGCGCAGAGTTGGGTTGGTACCCATGAAGTTTTTTTGCCAGAGGAGAATTAGCAGGTACAATTGCTGTAACTGAATCTGTTGATGCAGGGTCTATATCATCGACAATGTTTTTTATCAGTTCCTTCTCCTCAAGATTCAGCACTACGGACTCCAGAGCCTTATTTGCGAGATAACGGAATTGCTGATCAGTAATTTCAATAGCATTGCGGATCCAATATAATTGTATAAGGATCAGACCCGAAATTGCCAGGGAAAAAAATATGGCCAGTAATACAATGGTTATCCGCTTCATACAGTCGCAAAAGTACTTCTATATATTTTATATTGTTATGCTTTAACTTTCTTTAACAGTAGGAAGTTTGGAGTGCCAAGAGTACCTAAATTGCCTAAAGTTTTAAGAATGACGGGTGCCAGGAATTTACCCAACTCAAGGCACTCTAGGCACTTTAGTCACGTTAGTCACTTTTTTAAATTTAACATATCATTAAAGTATTGTTAATTTTCAGCTATTTAGATAAAAACATTTTTTTATTCGGCAAAGCGGTCGTATATTTGTACAGGATTTGGCACGATATTTGTTTTACACGATATAGAGGTTTTTTTCATAGGTTAGGTTAGTTTTAGGGTTATCAAAACTGTGGGCCGCTTTCATGGCGGCCCACTTCTTTTTATATAAGGCATCTGTTTTATGAAACAAGAAATTAAAATTCACAGATGGCCATTCTTCCCCGTTTGTCAGGTTTTTTTAAAGAGTTGAAACTTTTGTAACAGGGAGATCCTTTTCTCTTGCAACATGGAAAAGGTGCTTTCTTATGCCGCTCGATTTGTTTCTCTTCATCCAGTTAAGATTTATGATAAATGAAGAACCATCTTTAAAAACCAGTTTGACTTTTTTCTGTTTACGGGGCATAACAAGCTCTCTGACGTCACTCCAAATGAAATGATGCGTCGCTGGTTTGTAGATTCCAAACTTGTAATCAATTTTATCCATATCAATGGAAAAGAATAGATTTGTCCCTTTATAAGTCGCAAAACCTGCTATAATCGAAACTAACAGACTAATCCCAAATGGAGCGACAGAGAGTATGGGAGATATGCTTTTTTGTCCAAGAATGAGACTGATAAATAAAACATATGCTCCGGCCAGGAAAAACAATGCAGCAAAACCCCACAGAAGGATTTTTCTTCCTTTTGAAAACTCCTCTTCTGACAGATTGTAATATAAATTTTCCATACGCTAATGGGTTAAGTAATGTAAATTCTTATCCTTTAAGGTATCCGTATTAATATTAAAGACTGCAGTAATTGTGTCGATTTCCCTCAGATATGAAGTAATTAGGTTGAGATTTACCTCTTTTTCAGAAATCTGTATTTGTAAGAGATAATCAATGTTTTTAAGCTTATTAAGAAGATAGTTTTTCCCTGAACGGTTTGAAATAAGGACGAAAATCAGGTCTGTACGATCATCATTGTTTGAAAACCTGCTGAATGTGAATTCAGAATTATTATCAGTAGTGAGCCTGAGAGGCGATATGTTCTTCAGGGAAATCCTGAATTTTTTATTTAATGAAAGTGAGAGTTTATAATCAGGTTCGGCAGATACGATTCCAATCAGGATGTATTCATTATTCTGTTCAATATCGAGCCTTACCCGTGTGACTTTTTGAGGACTCTTCATTTTCCTGTTGAAAATGATAAAGTTAGAAAAAAAAAGAGATACAAAATCTAACTGCTGAAATTATCTTTCAGTCTTTTCCATGCCCGGCTTGCTGCTTCCTGTTCTGCCTCTTTTTTTGATGAGCCCTGACCTTCACCAAACTCCTGCTTGTCAATAAACAGAGTTGTTGAGAAAACAGACTTTTTTAAATTGAAATCATATTCTTCCTTGTAGGTGAAGATCAGATTTGATTTATGCTTTTGTACCCATTCAAAAACCAGGCTCTTATAGTCTGTATCAGTAGTAACTATCACATTCAGATCGAGGTATTTATTAAGTACATTCTTTATAAAAAGTTTTTTTGTTTTTTTAAATCCTTTATCTAAAAAAACTGTTCCCAGAAGAGCTTCAAAAGCATCGCCGTACAGGTTCTTAGTAATGTGAGATGAGCTTACCTTGCTGATGAGGATTTTATTAATTCCCATTGATACAGCCAATTGATTAAGCACATCGCGATTAACAATCCGGGAGCGGATTTTTGTAAGGAATCCCTCATTGGCATCGGGGAATTTTTCGAAGAGATAATCTGAAAGAATGGCGTCAAGTACTGCATCTCCCAGATATTCAAGTCTTTCATTGTTCACTCTTTTACCGTTAGGGAGTGTAAAAGTTGCTGAACGATGAATGAAAGCTATTTCATATAATTCAAGGTTTCCGGGACTGAATCCCAGTATCTTTTTTAAGCGGGAACTGAATTCCCGCTTATCGAGCAGATAAGTACCATTTATTCTTCTACGGAATAGCGACACTAAGCCTCAGCTTTTTTTATAACGACGGACGCATTATGACCACCAAATCCAAATGTATTGCTGATGGCAATATTGACTTTCCGGTTTTGTGCTTTGTTGAGTGTTAAGTTCAGGTTCTGGTCAATATCCGGATCAGGAACCTTGAAATTTATGGTTGGAGGAACTATATCGTGAACAACAGCCATTATTGCAGCAATTGCTTCAATAGCTCCAGCAGCGCCAAGAAGATGACCGGTCATCGATTTTGTTGAACTGATATTGAGTTTGTAAGCATGTTCCCCAAAAACACTTAAAATAGCCTTCGTTTCAGATATATCGCCCAAAGGAGTCGATGTTCCGTGAACATTGATATAATCGATATCCTCAATATTCAGTCCGGCGTCAGCGACAGCAAGCTTCATCACATTTCGGGCACCAAGACCTTCTGGATGGGGAGCCGTAAGATGATAGGCATCAGCTGTTAACCCGGTACCAACCAATTCAGCGTAAATTTTTGCGCCTCTGGCTTTGGCGTGTTCATACTCCTCAACAATCAAAGCACCGGCGCCTTCACCAAGAACAAAACCATCACGGGTTTGATCAAAAGGCCGCGATGCACTTTTGTATTCAGCATTATTTGTTGAAAGGGCCTGTAAACCATTAAAACCACCAATACCTGGTTCATTTATACTGGCTTCAGAACCACCTGTAACAAAAATATCTGCTTTCCCCCAGCGGATATAATTAATCGCATCAATAATTGCATTAGTTGATGAGGCACAAGCTGAAACTGTTGCAAAGTTTGGCCCCATGAAACCATATTTTATAGAAATTGATCCCGCAGCAATATCGGCAATCATTTTGGGTATAAAGAAAGGACTGAAACGGGGTGTCCCATCCCCGAGGACATAATCTTTAATAGCCAGGTAGAAAGTCTCAATTCCTCCGATCCCCGAAGCCCAAATCACACCAACCCTCTCCTTATCAACCTTATCAAGGTTCAGTCCGGAATCTTTAATTGCTTCCTCCGTAGCTACGAGAGCATACTGGGAGTAAAGATCAAGTTTATTGGCTTCTTTCCTGTCAAAAAACATTTTAGAGTCGTAGCCTTTTAATTCACATGCAAACTTGGTTTTGAACTTTTCAGTATCAAAACGAGTGATCATCACTGATCCGCTGACACCGTTTTTTAATCCTTCCCAATATTCATGCAAATTATTACCTAAAGGAGTTAAGGCTCCTAGACCTGTTACTACAACTCTTCTCATAAATGGCTTTTTAAAAATGCAAATTATTTTGCATTCTCCTCAATGTACTTGATAGCATCACCAACTGTGCCAATGGTTTCTGCCTGATCGTCGGGAATTCCGATATTGAATTCTTTTTCGAACTCCATGATTAACTCAACAGTATCAAGAGAGTCCGCACCTAAATCATTGGTGAAACTGGCTTCCGGAGTTACTTCTGATTCGTCTACTCCAAGTTTATCAACTATAATTTCCTTTACTCTTGTGGCAATGTCCGACATAATAATAAATTTTAATTAATATTAATTTTTGAACCATGCAAAGAAATATATTTGTACCATATTTTTCAAGAGATTTGATGTTTTTTTATTTGAGATACAGTTTAATGTGTTGATAATTAGAAAAATAATCTTACTTTCAGGGTTTGTTAAAAAATGCAGACAAATATGCTAATTATCAATATATGAGGAACATAGCAATTTTAGCCTCCGGCTCCGGTACCAATGCTGAAAACATAATTAAATACTTTTCGAACAAAAATACTGCCAAAGTAAGTCTCGTTTTATCAAATAAGCGTCAGGCTCAGGTTCTAAAAAGGGCTGAAGAGAATAATATACGTACTGTTTTTTTCGACCATAAAGAATTTTATGTCACAGGGAAAGTGCTTCGCTATCTTTTACTGTATAAAATAGATTTTATCGTTCTGGCCGGATTTTTATGGCTGGTACCTGAAAATATCCTCGAACAATATGAAGGACGAATAATAAATATTCACCCGGCTCTATTACCTTCTTATGGCGGGAAAGGAATGTATGGAGAAATTGTTCATAAGACAGTGATTGAAAGTCATGATAAAGAATCAGGAATTACAATTCATTATGTCAATAAATTGTATGATAAAGGCGATATAATTTTTCAGACCCGATGTAAAGTTGATCCTTCTGATACACCCGGCTCACTTTCTGAAAAGGTCCACGCCCTTGAATATCTTCATTATCCTAAAGTAATAGAAGACCTGGTTGTAAAACTTCCTGATTTTTTAATTAAAGGTCCCGAGGAGGTCTGAGACGACTGTTTTGATCTTTTCAAACCTGGCCCTGTTCTGCTCCGAAATGGGTTCAACAGGAGGAGCATCAACTTTCAAAGGATCTACAGGTGACCCGTTCATATAAAATCTGAAATCGAGATGGGGTCCTGTCGAAAGACCACTCGTGCCAACATATCCAATAATATCACCCTGTTTAACAATTTTGCCAGGAGCAATGCCTTCTCCGAATCTGCTCAGATGCATATAACCAGTTGCATAAACACTGTTGTGCTGGATTCTGACCATTCTTCCTGATGCACCTTCATTGGTAGCCGCAGTAACCCTTCCATCGCCGATAGCTTTTACGGGTGTTCCAATAGGTGCAGCATAATCCACTCCATAATGGGGTCTCACGATTCTCAGAATAGGATGCATCCTGGCTGAGGAAAAGTGCGAGCTGATTCTTGAGAACTGCAGAGGGGCTTTCAGAAATGCTTTTCTGAGACTGTTGCCATCAACATCAAAAAATGATTCCTTCCCATCCTGAATAAATGGAATGGCAGTTATTGACCTGCCTGTCCTGTTAAACTGTGCTCCATAAATCCTTCCGGTACCTAATGATTTTCCATCAATAGAGAACTCCTCATAAATTACCTTGAAATTGTCTCCTTTCTGCAACCCGAAAAAATCTACTGTCCAGGCGAATATTTCAGACATATCTCCAACTAAGGCAGGATGAAGTCCACCATTGATCATAGCATACCAGAGTGAGGTTTCAATAGTACCTGACGAATATTTGATTTCACTTTTAATCTGTTTTTTAAAAGGAGTAATATTCAGTGAATCATTAAAGCTGAAAACATAAGAGGTTGTTGGATCATGTTCATAAACCAGGTATCTTGCCCTGGCAAGACTGTCTCTGTCGCAGAAAAGGATATAATTGTTCCCCGACCTTATTTTTCTGACATCAAAAACCGATCGTGAGTTCTTCAATGTCTGATCGATCTCCTGCATGCTGACTCCGTGCTTGAGGAGAATTTCTGAAATAAATCCATTGCGTTTTATATGGCCCGATATCAGCTTGAAAGAATCGGATGGAATTCCATATATAAAAACCCTACTATCAGCCGGTTGACTTGCAAGCGTATCTGATTCAGCTATAACAGGTTCAGTTTTGGAATGATCTGGGTGGGTACAGGAAACTATAAGGGAAACAAGCAGAATATATATTATAACTTTTGGGCGATTGAGCATCATTTTCTCTGACTTTTTAGGCTTTAAAGACAATATTAACAATCCTGTTCGGTACAACAATTATATTTGAAGGTGTGGAATTCCCTAACCACTTCTGCGCTCTTTCATCAGCCAGCACAATTTTTATTATTTCCTCCCTGGTCAGGCTTACAGGCAATTCAATATTAAACCTCATTTTGCCATTGAACGAAACCGGGTAATTAAATGTATCCTCTTTCAGATAGTTTTCATTAAAGGGGGGCCAGGATTCATAGGCAAGCGATTTGTTATTACCCAGGATCTGCCAGAGTTCTTCAGCAATGTGAGGTGCGAAAGGCGAAAGGATTTTAGTAAAAACAGATGCCGTATCAGCTGTAACCTTGCCCTTTTTTGTTGCAAGGTTGAGAAATATCATCATTGCAGAAATGCCTGTATTAAAATGAAGGTTCTCAATGTCCCATTCAACTTTTTTAATAGTCTGGTGAAGCCCCTTAAGGATCTCTGGATCTTCTTCTCCATTAAAGATATTCTCTTTATTTGACATGAATCTGAAAGTCCTTCCGAGGAATCCGAAAACTCCTTTTACACCTTTCTCATCCCATGGCTTTGTTACATCAAGCGGACCCATGAACATCTCGTATAGCCTGAGAGAGTCTGCCCCATATTTTGAGGTAACATCATCGGGATTGACAACATTCTTAAGCGATTTTGACATTTTGGCAACGATCTGCCTCAGTTCTGCGCCTGTCTCTTTATGAAAGTATTTACCATCGCGTTCCTCAACTAAATCACCTGAGATTTTGGAACCTGATTCTGATTCATATGCAAAAGCAAGGATCATTCCCTGGTTGAATAATCTCTGGTAAGGTTCGTCGGTCGACACAATTCCCAGATCAAACAATACTTTATGCCAGAACCGGCTGTACAGAAGGTGGAGGACGGCATGTTCCGCGCCACCAATATACAGATCGACAGGCATCCAGTATTCTTCCTTTTCCTTATTAAAGATCAGAGTATCATTTTTTGGATCAATGAAACGCAAATAGTACCAGCACGATCCTGCCCACTGAGGCATTGTGTTTGTTTCCCTTCTCCCTTTACGTCCGTTTTTGTCAGTAATGTTCAGCCATTCCTCCGAATTTGAAAGAGGCGATTCTCCCGTTTCCCCGGGGAGGTAATTTTCGAGCTCAGGCAGCTCAAGGGGCAGTTCATTATCGTGCATGACGGTTACCTCACCATCTTCCCAGTGAATTACAGGGAATGGTTCACCCCAGTATCTCTGTCTGCTGAAAAGCCAATCACGGATTTTATAGTTTACTTTTGACGTGCCAAGGTTTTCAGATTCAAGCCACCTGGTTATCCGGGCAATTCCATCTGCTTTACTGAGGCCGTTAATATCAATGCCAGTTGTTTTATCTGATGAGTTAATGTATTTGCCATCCTCTGTCCAGCATTCACCGCCCGCTATAATCCTTTTTT
>Ga0302206_1000208_pt1 | contig 24493 bp, 26 predicted proteins | sample II_Fen_E2_1_FD_194581 | JGI IMG/M metagenome (GOLD analysis project Ga0302206, IMG submission 194581) | Peat permafrost microbial communities from Stordalen Mire near Abisko, Sweden - II_Fen_E2_1 | ecosystem: Environmental > Terrestrial > Soil > Wetlands > Permafrost | place: Sweden: Abisko...
TCAATGCTTCGTGTTTTGATCCTCCAAACAGGGAAGGCATATAAAACAAACAATTCCCATATTGAATATATCCAAACGGATTTTTATTATCCAGAGTTATTGCTGATTTTGCAAAATCTATACTTTTTAGCCCTAAAATCGGAGCCTTGTACTTATTTAAACCTATGTGAAAACCTAAAATTGCCGATTTATATGAATTTACAACAGACTTATTATAATTTGCTTTTTCAAGTATGTTCAGATTCTCTTCAACCATCTTCAAGTATTTCTCAGCTTCTTTCTTTTTGTGATTTCCAATGCTCCAACCTATATAACCATACTGATAATTCGTCAGTTCAAGCAGAAAATCATTCGTTTTTGCCTTTTGCTGATACATTTGATCAATAATATTTTTCCACTTGTTCATATCCCCTCTGATATAAGCACTATAGATATCTGTCTTATAATCTGCCTCTATCGATTGGAAAATAAAAACTGATAAAACAAATGTCAGGAGATATTTCGACCTTTCCATTGGTATTCCTTTTTCAATTTGCATAATACAGCTTTTAGGAGTATAAAACCCAAAGACAACTGTTGTGGGATGATAAGCAGAATATTTAAAAACACATTTTGCCTGCTGATATAAGAAATTAAAATCCTGATAACAACAAATAGGATTAGGTATATAATTAACAGACAGGTTCCTGCACCAAGATAAACCGCTATAAATCCAAAAGTTGTAATCAACCAGAACAGGATAGCCAGTACGAATGAGTCTCCAAAAAAGGATATAACATTCTTCGAGAAACCATCAACGGCCTTATTAAAACCGGTATACATTCGGCAGGAAATTCGTTCATCGCCAGTGATACAGGCAATCGAAATGTTTAATTCTTTGTAATAACGTGCAATTTCCATATCTTCCACTTTGTTCCCTTTCATTTTTTTGTGTGGCCAAACAGATTGATAGTTAGCTGCTTTAAAAAGCATAAATTGACCATTCGCAGCAGTCAGTGACTTATATTTTGTTTTCCGGACCAGGATAAGCGGTAGTAACGATAACAAAATGAAATTCATGTTCGGTACAGTGATTCTTTCACCAAATGTTTGCATTTCCTGAATTGGAAATATACTCAGTAATCCCAAATTGTGCTTCTCCGATGTTGCAACAGATTGAATGATGATATTTTTACTCAATCGGACATCAGCATCTACAAATAAAAAATACTCTCCTTTAGCCTGTTTAGATAATTCATGGCATGCATGGTTTTTACCCAACCAACCGGGAGGTAACCCACCGGATTCTATCAGTCTTATCCTGTTATCCTGTTTCGTGAATTGTCTGACGATTTCACTTGTTCTGTCGGTCGAATGATCATCGAAAACAAGTATCTCAACGTTTTTATATTCCTGTTTCTGTAAATCGGTCAAAATATATTCAATGTTCAATTCTTCATTCCTGGCAGGAATTAATACTGATACTAACCCATTGAAGTCGCTGTTCGGGTAATTCAAATTCTCTTTTATAAAAAGATTAGTCAAACCAACCAGGATTTGAAACAGAGTAAAACCAAGTATCAGACAAACCGGAATTATCATTTTGTTTTAATTAAATTATGTTGGTTTTCTATACATTGTTGGTAAAAGAAATTATAACTTTCCTGCACATTGCTTCCGGCAACGGCATTGTTGAAATCCTCTATGTAAATATAAATTCCGGGTTTCTTGGCTGAAAAATAATCGACAAGGTTAACCTGGAAAATCAGTTGGTATTTTTCTTTATCTTTTAAAATGCGATTCACACCATTCTCAAAGTTAATATGTTGCTGATGCATGGTTGTTATTTCTCCCTGTGGAAAAATCAAAACCATGTTGTTGCAGTCAGCCAATAACTCAGAGGTATATTTCAAAGTCTCCAGAACTGATTTCGACTTTTTACTTACTGAAAATCCACCGGTATAATTGAAAAACCAAAACTTACGAAGTTGATCCTCAAGCATCATAAAGTGAAATTTACGTTTTAATACTTTTACATTCAAATACATAGACCAAAATCCATCCCACCAGCTTATGTGGTTTGAAATAAGTAATACCGGCATTTTTTTGTCCTGGAACTGACCCATTACACGTATTACTCCAAAATGCTTCTTCATGATCCAACCAGCATAATGTTTGAAAAAATTATATATCAGGATATTATGTTTCGCTTTTAGAATCATATCTTACTTTAAAAAAATGGTCAGGATTAAAAAAAATACAAATTGAGAAATAAACAGATTCTTTGATACTGCATTTTCAGTCTTTAATCCAACTATTTTTATAAATGATTGAAAAACTAGTGCAATAACAAACCATGCCATGTAATTTTTGAGGGGTATATTTCCTTCATGCCACTTCCACATGCCGGTTAATGGTGCTATCTGCTCTAAAACAATGTCATAGGCAAGCATACAAGCTGAAGCAAGTAAAATCTTAAATATGGAAGGAACATTGAACTTTTCGAAAATAGAGGAGGTGGTATAAACCAGAATCAACCAGTTTAGCCCGATTATCACCGGAGTATTGAATATCTTAAGACCTAAATTTGGCCCATAACTATACTCCCCAAAGATAATACCGGTATTTACACCTATCATTTCGACAATCAATCCTGAAAAATAGATACATGTAAAAACTAATATTGTAGAGCCGTATGATGTTTGTTTTGGATGATAGACTACCAGTAAAATAAACGATAGAATAAGTGTCAATGGAATTAATTTCTCAAAGTAAGGGTAGGAGAGAGGGATTATAAAACCGGCAACACCTACACTATAAAATACCGGTATAAATATCCGCACCATTTTATCAATATTCTGTTTAAAATCCATCTATGACTTTTATTTAAAAAAATTTCTTGAGTTGTGGTATTAATAAAAGGTTAAACAAAACCAAGCTAAATGCATACCCGACATCTTCTACCGGTATCGTCAGAATTCTGATACCCATGTTTTCATGATCATTGTACCAAACAACCTGGTGCTGGAAAAAACTTCCTGTTAATATAGCATTGACAATGATAAACGGAATCAGGATCAGTAAAAAGGATATGAAGTAACTGCTTATCAGGCTTGTTTTGTCTACCAACGAAAACAACAGAGCCAGGATGACCAGACTGAAAATATAGGCAGTATATATCTTGTCAAAATTAAATGCAACAACAACAGCAGCCATTAAAAGAAGAAATACGACAAGTCTACGGGTCCATGTCAGGTTTAGTTTAAGCCCCGGGAAATATAAAACCATGGATTCATGTAAAAATATGCAAGCATAAGGGATGAACAGAAAAAAGAGCCATTCTTCCACTGGTAATTTTGCTAACATAATATTTAAATGATACCGTGAATCAAATCCCCAGACCCCCAGTTTTGTCAGGTAAATATCTGCCAGAATGTAAAAAACGGCAACAATCAGAATTGAAGGAATAGTATATCTCCATTGTTTGTAAAACTGAAGCTTTTTATCAAAACTTAATACCAACGGTACCGATATGGAGCAAAGCAATAATATACTATAAAGCCACATAAACTAGGATTTAAAGAAACGTGCAGGGAATATCAACAGACCAAAATTCTTGAAATCTGTAGCCGTACTGGGTCTGTGATGTGCCAAATGTGCCCGTATGATAGCCTGTACGTATTTACTGCGATACCTAACCAGAAAAGGAATTCTTATACGTTGGTGAATCAGGATATCATGCACTATGAAATAGGTAAATCCATAGAGTGTAATTCCTGAGCCAATAAAAATAAGATGTAAATTCCCTGTCTCAAAACCAATAATGAATAATAGGATAGCCGGAATAGCATAAATCAGGAAGAACAGGTCATTATTCTCAAAACCTGAAAATTGCATATCTTTCATCGACATTTTTTTCAGGTCATTCAGATGATGATCTTTATGCCAGGTCCATAAAAATCCATGCATGACGTATTTATGATTCGACCATGCCACAAATTCCATACACCCATACGATACTATCAATAATGCTATGTTTATCATAATTTGTCAATCTGGACATTGATAATATGTAAATTTACGTTCTCAACAATTTTTTTAAACCAGGCTGTATACATGGAAGCATTAATTTCAATATCTTCCTTTAAATGATTGTATGTTATATACTTCCAATCCATCACTTCATCGGTGTTTATGATAGGATTTTCATCCGTAATACCCAGAAAAACATGATCATATTCATGCTCCGTAAGTTCATTATCCAGTTTTTCCTTATACTTAAAACTAAATAATTCATTCAGAGTACATTGCATGCCCATTTCTTCCATTAATCTTCGGTTGGCTGCCTCACTGTTAGTTTCCTTCGGATAAGGATGTGTACAACAAGCATTTGTCCATAACCCACTGGAGTGGTATTTATCATTCGCCCGCCGGTGTATTAGCCATTCTCCTTTCGTATTGCATATAAAAACAGAAATGGCACGGTGCAACAAAGCCTTCCGATGTGCTTCCATTTTCTCCATTATTCCGGTTTCATTGTCATCTGGATCTACTAAGATCACGTACATTTGATTCATACTCTTAAATCAGTTTAAATTTAATTACAAGGATTGCTTTTAACAACAACACTACTTTTTTGATGTCAGGAATCCGGATTCTATTCTCCATAATTTTCCCGGCTGGGGTATGTTCGATCTTCTGTAATAAGTTTTTGTAATAATAGTAGGCTACCAGGACCGATAATTTAGCATCTTTGGGAAGATTTTTAATGCCTTCGAAAGCTTCATCAAAATCATGGTTTATTTGAAGGATCACATGCGCTTTAACTGACTCACTAAAATTATCTTTCACAATTTCAGGGAAGTAACTTCTATCCAGATTTACCATATCGGTTTTCAGATCACGCAGGAAATTGACCTTCTGAAATGCAGAGCCTAATTTCATAGCCGGTTTTTCCAATTTGCAAAAATAGGCGTCGTCTCCATTACAAAATACCTTCAGGCACATCAAGCCGACTACATCAGCCGAACCGTAAATATATTCATCTATTTCCCTTTGGTTGGCATAATCCTTCTTTCTCAGATCGGATCGCATACTATTAATAAACGAACTCACATATTCATTGGGAATGTTGTATTTTCTGACAGTAAGCTGGAATGAATGTAATACAGGATTCAGGCTGATACCCTGATCATAACTTTCAAAATAATCTTTTTCGAATTTATTCAGTAGATATTCTTTGTCATAATTATGAAAAGTATCCACTATTTCATCGGCTAACCGCACAAAACCATAGATACTTGTTATGGCATCCTGCATTTCGCTCCGGAGCATACTGGTAGCCCAAAAAAATGAGGTACTGTATTTCTTGGTTATCAGGGTCGAAATTTGTGTGGCAGTTTGATTGTATAATAACATAGTTTTATATTGTTGCTGATTAACTTTTGATGAAATCACGAATCAAATAGTTGCTATCTTTCTGATCATTCCTTTAAATATAAACCCATGAAATGGAAGCATGCAATACCAATAGAGTCTGCCCCATACGCCTAACGGCCTGAAAGTAGCAGTCTGGGTCAACCGGTTATCTGTTATTTTAAATTCAAGCCATGCTTCGCCCGGCAATTTCATTTCAGCAAACAGCAACAACCTTTTCTCTTTTGTATCCGCAAGTAATACCCTCCAAAAATCTAATGATTCACCGGGCGATATCTCGGTTTGACTTTTCCTGCCTCTTCTCATACCTACACCCCCGGATAGCTTGTCCAGGAATCCCCTGATTTCCCAAAGCCAGTTGGCATAATACCAACCGTTCCTTCCTCCTATACTCCATACTTTTTGTAATGCTAAATCGCTGTTTTTAAGATTAATTACATGAATATCTTTAAAGCATCCATTTATCGGAACTTCCATATATTGTGAAATCCCTTTTTCCAATACATTACTGGTTTGAGCATCAATCCAACTGGACAGTACCTGGTTTTGTTCGATCATGTCAAATGCCAGTCTGATTGATGTATCATAATCGATCAAAGAAATGTTGAACCGCTCTGCCAGGTTATTCGGATGGCATATGACTTCTATTTTCATGCTGTTTACCAGGTTCTTTGCCAGTGGATAGGATGTGGAGGTTACAAAATAAAGCCAATAGGATGAAATTCTCGGGGTCATAACCGGTACTACCACGATTCGTCTCTTCAAACCCCGAATGGAAGCAAAACGTAAAAGCATCTCCTTGTAATTCAAGATGTCAGGACCACCAATATCATAGCTTTTATTGAATGTCTCTGTTTGTCCGGCCACTGCATTCAAAAACTCAATGACATTTCGGATGGCAATTGGCTGGCATTTCGTATTCAACCACCGGGGAGCAATCATAAAAGGTAATTTTTCGACCAGGTCACGGATGATCTCAAACGAAGCACTACCCGAGCCTACAATTATACCGGCTTTAAGTGTTGTTAAAGGGAAAGTGCCGGTGGACAGTATTGTTTCAACATTTTTGCGCGACGTAAGATGTTTTGATAACTCAATTTCATTGGTTATCCCGCTTAAATAGATAACTTGTCTGACTTTTGTTTTCCCGATACTTGCATTGAAATTAGTTGCACAACTACTTTCCATTTCCTCAAAATTCCCCGTTTGTGTTGACATCGAATGAATTAAATAATAGGCAATATCAATATCGACAGGTAAAACATTCAGACTTTCAGGGCTTAAAAAATTCACTTCTATCACGCTGAGTGATGATTGTTTATACTTCGAAGTATCAAACCTGCTTCTATCACGCACGCAACAAATCACTTCATGACCGTTAGCAAGCAAAACCGGAATTAATCGTTGTGCAATATATCCTGTAGCACCAGTTAGTAGAATCTTCATCGTTTAAGTTTGATCAGTTCTAAAATTTACAAAACAATTTATTTATATTACTTATTCACAGTGATATAAGTTGATTTATTTATAAGTAATTTGTAACTTTATTGATGGATGAATTTAGCCTGGAACTAGATGGACTAAAATAAAAATAAAATTATTCAAAAGGGTAGGGAATATTTTTATAAATAAAACATGTAATTAACCAAAATGTTCATATATTTGTGCTAATAATGGTAAATTTATTATAGTAAAGACCAAAATGATTGACCCTATTTTTCAATAGTCAACTCCCATTACCATTTTAAATACCAACTTTTTATTTCTTATTTCATTTTGTTTATCAATAAAACAAAATGCTTTTTCAAAGTATATGGAGTTGAAACTTTATCAAATGGTGAAGTGCTTATATTAATCCGATTTTAAAATGACTTTTAGATTAGTTTTGGATCGGTTTTGGTTTGGTTTTGGTTCAGAGGCCTTTACCACTTATCAGTCACTTATCAATCACTTATTTCTCATATAAATGCCATATATCTTATAGATATATGGCATTTATATTAAGAATAATCGAATGTTATATCATCATTAAAACCAAATCATAACCGATCCAAAACTAATCCAAAACTAATCCAAAACTATTATAAAAACACAATAGAACTGAATTGGGTATGTCACAATTTCAGTATAAGTTTGAAAAACTAAGTTTTATAATCATTTTTTCATGTACACTTAAAACGAAAAGCCCATGGATGCAGAAACTGGCTCTACATCTATGGGCTTTTTAAATTTAGTAATTAATTACAAAAAATTCAATATCAAGCTGATTACTTCGTTAGTGGTGAAAATTTATGCTTCAAATAAGTACGCAGAACTCATTGTACAATCTAACATGAAGAGGTCAATTTTGAATATTCTCATTGAGTCAATTTATTGAGGGTTTCGGCTATTCTTTCTACTTTCAGCTCATCGTTTTTGGCTGAATAGATCCAGTTGATAATTGTTTTTTGCTCTTCTGGCTGCTTTTTAATAAAGTTTTGAAAGGCAATAGGTTCATCCTGCAGGCAGGTCATGAAATCGTCATGGTTCACATGAGGCAATTGATCGGAATAAAGAATGATATGGACCCAATCGCCTTCGTTTTTACCAATCATTTTACGGATTTCGGCTTTAACGGGCAAAAACATGATTCCATTGCTCATCGACATCAGATGATAATTCTTAATTTCATACCCATCAATGCTACCCCGTACTTTCACCCAACCAAACCAGGCATGTTCATCCTTTGTTATCTCAGGAATAACAGCAAAAGTCCAACCACCTTTCCCTGAAAATTTCTTAAGCAGATACTTTTGATTTACCAGAGGCGTTTCATCGATAACAGAAGGTTCCATAATCAGTTACAAAAAAAGTTGGAAAGAATAGGGTTATAAGTAATCAATAATAATGAACAATTAATAATTGCCAGGACACTGAAATGCAAGCTTTTATATATTACCAATAGATCACTAAATATCTACAATTACTTATTATACTAAAAATCTGATTATTTAGGGCTGATATTCATTACTTTGTAAGTTTTTGAACAGTTTTATCAATTCGTTCATACATTGATTCATCATTTTTGGCACAATAAATCCAATCAATTAAACCTTGCTGCAGACTTTCAGTCAATACCTGAAAAGTTTGTAAGGCAGTCGGATTCTCTTTAAGATGAAGTAAAAATTCTTTAGGAATTTCTGCCGGAGAAACGTCGGCATAAAGGGTAATATGGACCCAATCGCCTTCTTTTTTACCAATCTTTTTACAGATTTCAGCTTTCACCGGGAAATAAAGGGTTCCATCAGGCAATGGCATCAGGTGAAATTTATTAATTTCATATCCATCGATGGTACCTTTCACTTTTACCCAGCTAAAAAAAGTATGCCTGTCCGGCATTATTTCCGGAATTGCAGCAAAAATCCATCCTCCTTTTTCGGGAAATCTGTCAAGCAAGTAGCTTTGATTTACCAATGGTGTTACAGTACAATAATTTTCCATAAACAAAGGAATTAAATTTTTCGATAGTTAGAATAAAATTTATTTTCTTCATTGCGCTACTGAGTATTGAAAACTTTAAAGTTATGTTTCTATAAAACAGTAGCCAGACTAAAAATCATAAAGGATATCAATGTATTTTAAATTCTATCACTTCTTTTGTTTCTTTAGTCACCCGAAATCTGTTATCTAATCTTTGACCAACAATCCAAACAACCTCATTGTTCGATACAAGTATCCAACTATGTTCTTTTTCAAGCAAACTAAGTTTATTATTAATGAAAAAATCACTTATCTTTTTACGCTGAGTCATCCCAAAAGGATAAAAAGTATCTCCTTCCTTCCATCGACGTAACATAAGCGGAAACAACAATTTTGAAGCATCAACATGTACACGGTTCAGTACTTTGGAAACTTCAAAATTCGTAGAAATGGATTGTCTGTTCATTTTCATGGGAAAAGGCAATTCTATTTCCTTATCATCTTCTTCAATCTGAAATTCATCAATAGTGATTTCCTCATTCGCACTGATCATGAGATATTTTCGGTCTTTAAGTAAACGATGTGTTTCGGAATAGAACACTTTTCCCGATTCACCATCCAGTTGATCGGTTATCTGTTCAATAATTGCCGGTCCGAAACCATACGGGTGAAGAAGTTCATACATCAAAGCAGGGATATGAATTTGCTTTTTAATGCTCTCTATGTCCATCTTTACAACTCCGGGTTCAGTCTGAACAATCTCAAGCCTCATTTTATCAATTGCCTGTTGATAGATAATCCAGTTCCCTTCAAACCGTTTCATTGAATCGTACAATGTCGTTCTTACAGAAGGATTAATCTCAGTTAAGAGAGGCAATACTTCATTCCTGAATTTATTTCGTTGATAATCAGTCGATGCATTGGATGAATCTTCTATATGATCCAGGTCATGGCGGATAAGATAGGCTTCTATTTCCAACCGGTTTGTACACAACAAGGGACGAACAACTTTATGATTCCTGGGTTGAATGCCTGTAAGCCCTCTTAATCCTGTACCGCGAATTAAATTCATAAGCATCGTTTCAATGCTGTCGTCGGCATGATGAGCTACCGCAATGGCCTGAGCATCGTGTCTGTACAGCAATTCATAAAACCAGGCATACCGCAAATCACGGGCAGCCATTTCAATCGAAATTTTATGTTCAGCGGCATACTTAGTTGTTTCAAATTCAACAAAATAACAGGACAGTTTAAGTTCTTTTGCCAGATTGCGAACAAATAATTCGTCTCTGTCCGACTCTTCCATTCTCAGATGGAAGTTACAATGTGCAATAATGCACTCATAACCCAGTGCCATCAGGATATGAAGCAGTACTACCGAATCAGTTCCTCCGCTCACACCAACTATAATTCGTCCTTTATAAGTCAATAATTGGTGTTTTTGAATGTAAGTTTGAACTTTTTGTTGCATTTTATATCTGTTTTGACGTATCTTTGTGCTTACTAAATGTAATGACAAAGATATTCATTTTCTTGTAAAAATATCTAATCTTTATCTAACAATAATTAAAAATGGATTCATTTTTAGAACTTGCCCAACATCGTCAAAGTGATCGTGCTTATCTGGATAAACCTGTTGAAACTGAAAAATTAAACAGGATCCTGGAAGCAGTGCGGTTAGCACCTTCGGCCTGTAATTCACAACCATGGAAATTTATTGTTGTCACTGATCCTGAGAAAAGGTTGCTCGTAGCCGATGCTACAGCCAGTAAATTGCTGTCGATGAATCATTTTACCAAACAGGCACCGGTTCAACTGATTGTTGTTGAAGAAAGTGCTAACTTTACATCCAGTGTTGGTGGTTGGGCTACCAATAAACATTATCCTCATATTGATTTAGGAATTGCAGCAGCACATATCAGTCTGGCTGCTGCCGATGAAGGACTTGGATCGTGTATCATTGGCTGGTGTGATGAGAAAAAAATCCATAAAGCACTTGATATTCCTAAAAACAAAAGGGTAATGCTTGTTATCCTGCTTGGATATTCAGCCCAGCCCCTTCGTGAAAAGAAAAGGAAATCGATCGAAGAGATAGTTTCGTATAATAATTATTGAGAAGACCCCTAAAGACGGTTTATAAAAAAACGAATAAAGTTGAATAAATAACTTACTAGTTGAAAGGTAAGCTGTTTATTAAATAAGGTAAATAAGGTTGGGCTTTGTGGGTGAATGATTTTCTACTAAGGTTTAATCCTTGATAATAAGGTTTTTAAAGTAATAAAATCTTATTTTATCCAGTCAACCTCAGTAGAAAAGAATGCTCTCTATTTCTAAACCTTATTCCTTTATTCCTTTATTCCGAAATTTAGTTTCAATTTAATAGTATTTATTTTTTTTAATTCTCTTTTTCAGAGCCCCTGAAGGGGGATAAGAAAGAGAAGAAAAAAGAAGAATTAACAATAATTCTTCAGATCATAGATTTTTAATAATGGATGAAATAAAAAACATGGAGGATAACAGTAACTTGAGTTCCCCATTTGAGGATAAGGGTTCTTTATACGATCAAACCATACAATACTTATACGACCGCTTGCCGGTATTTCACCACATAGGCAGTGCAGCTTACAAACCGGGACTTAACAACAGCATTCTGCTGATGAGTGCGTTGAAGAATCCTCAAAAGGACTATCCGACCATTCACATTGCAGGTACCAATGGAAAAGGATCAGTATCGCATTTGCTGGCAGCCGTATTGCAGCAATCAGGTTATAAAGTGGGATTATATACTTCACCTCATTTGGTTGATTTCAGAGAGCGCATCCGTGTAAATGGAAAAATGATTGATCAACAGTATGTAATTGATTTTGTAGCAGATCATAAAAATCTGTTTCAGGAGATTGAACCATCATTTTTTGAAGCAACAATGGCCATGGCCTTTGATTATTTCAGCGATCGGAAGGTAGATATTGCCATCATTGAAGTCGGATTAGGTGGAAGACTGGACAGTACGAATATCATTCGCCCTGAAATATCGGTGATAACGAATATCAGTTTCGATCACATGGGATTTTTAGGAGATACTCTTGAAAAAATCGCCTTTGAAAAAGCAGGGATTATCAAACAAAACATTCCTGTAGTTATCGGAGAAACAGTTCCCGAAACAAGGGAAGTTTTTGAATCGAAGGTGATTGAAGAAGACGCACCCATTTATTATGCAGAAGAATTTATTCAAGTAACTTTCAAAAAATACGAAAACGACTGCATGATCGTTGAGACTTCTGATAACAAAACCTATCGTGTTGGATTATGCGGAAATTATCAGTTAAAGAATATTGCTACAACTCTCACTGCCATAAATCAGTTGAAAGAACTCGATTATAAGATTTCAACTGACTCCGTTATGAAGGGATTTGAAAAAGTGACCGAAATTACAGGCTTAAAGGGAAGATGGCAAGTATTACAACATTCACCTGTGGTTATAGCTGACACAGGACATAATATAGGTGGTTTTCGGTATATTGTAGAACAACTTAAATCGCAAACCTATAAAACCCTGAGAATTGTAATAGGTATGGTGAACGATAAAGATATTTCGGCGGTACTCGCTATTTTACCCAAAAATGCACTTTACTATTTTACTCAGGCCGGCATTGAGCGGGCACTTCCGGCAAATGAATTCATGATGAAAGGTAAAAGTTATAGTTTACATGGGATGGCTTACCCGACAGTTATACAGGCAGTAGCTGCCGCAATTGACGAATCAGACCCTGAAGACTTTGTCTTTATAGGAGGTAGTAATTTTGTTGTAGGCGAAGCATTGGCAAAACTTACTGTTTAAATTACATCTTACATTAAAATAAATATACATAAAATAAATTATTTTGAAAATGAAAATTTCAACATCAGAAATTAAGTCTATAGTCCGGACAATTGTATCATGGACTTTTTTGAATTTAGCACTTAATATGATTGGGTTGTTTATAACAAAACTTCTTAATGCTGCCGAATATGGTTACTTTGAAAGTATTACAAATGAATTTGTAAAACCGTTAATCGTTCAATCTCTCTTGTTCGGCATTTGTTTAACTGTTGGTTTTGCTTTTTTGAAAAATAAAAAGTATGCACCCTATGCCTTTGCAGCTTTTCAGTTTATTATTTTTCATGTCATTTTCTTCCTGAATCTAAAGATCCATCACGGTCTGCATTTTGAATCAACGTTCACGAATTTCGGGTTGAGTTATTTAAGCTATTGCGGTCAATATCTGGTAGATATTTTATACCTGTATTTCCCAATTAGCGGAATCTTTGAAAACGGACTTTTTAAACCAGATAATTTAGGTACATTTTATATTCACTGGATTTTATTGAACATCGTTTATTATTTTGCAATAACATGGGTATCTTTAAAGGTTACAACATTCTTTTTTAAAAACAAAACAGACATTCAACCTGTCCGCAAAGAAAAGGACAAAACAGAATCAGAGTCTTGATGTAAATCCCTGAATTTAATACAAACAAAACAGGCTGAACTTCTTGAATAAGAAGTTCAGCCTGTTTTGTTTGTATCTTGCCATATGAAAAACGTTATAACATATTATTTAGGCAGTCTTCACTTTGTAACTACATGAAGATTTTCCTTTTACAATACTTGTAAGCCTTGATTTTAATAACTGACGCCGTAAAGGGGTAACCCGATCCGTAAACAAATGCCCTTCCAAATGATCATACTCATGTTGAATCACACGGGCTTTGTATCCTTCGAAATCTTCAATGTGCTCAATGAAGTCAGTATCCTGGTATTTGATTTTAATTTTATCGGCACGTAAAACCATTTCGTGAATTCCGGGAATGCTCAGGCATCCTTCTTCGGCTGTAATCTGTTCAGTTCCCCGTTCAAGTATGGTTGGATTAATCATTGCAATTTTAAACTCACCTAAAATGGGATCATCTTCTTTAAAAGGTGCTAAATCAATCACCAGCAACCTGATGGATAATCCAATCTGGGGAGCTGCCAATCCGACACCTTCGGCATGATACATTGTTTCAAACATATCGTTTATCAACGAATTCAATTCAGGGTAACTAACCGGAACCGGTTCAGTCTGTTTTCTCAGGACGGCATTGCCGTAAGTATAAATAGGTAATATCATTATTTTTAAAATAGATTTTAGAATAAATCGAAAAGATAAATTATAAGAAAACAAATAACCTCATTTAAAGTTCAATGTTTAAAAGAGAGTGATTCCAGGTAGCTTTGTAATATAATCGTTGCAGAGATCTTATCAACCAATGCTTTGTTTTGTCGGTCCTTTTTCTTTAAACCACCCTCCAGCATTGCTTTATGAGCCAACACGGACGTAAAACGTTCATCCACATACACCAGTTCAATATCAGGGAAACGGCGTTGTAGTCCGATTGCAAACGGACGTATATATTGCATAGAATCCGATTCTTCGCCATTGAGCTGCCGGGGCAATCCAATTACAAATGTTTCAACCGGTTCTTTGTCAATGTATTTTTGTAAATAATCAAGGACATCGTGTACCAAAATCGAGTCCAGCCCGTTGGCAGTTATATGAAGCAAGTCGGTGACTGCAAGTCCAACCCGCTTTTGTCCATAATCAATGGCAAGTATTCTACCCATATTTTTTTAAGTTGCGAGTACAAAGGTACTACTTTTAGTCAAATTATTTGATGGCAGAGTTAATTATCCTGATATTAGTTGGAATAGATCAGCTTTTCAGGATTAAAAAAAACAGAATTAATTCCCCCTAAACTTATTAAAAATTTAAATCCAGTACTCATGAATACGATGAGTAAATATTTAAATAAATATTCGTGTTTTATTCTTTTATTTTCAACCAAATTACAAATCATCGTCAATAACGGTCTAAAAAAGCAAATGACATATTTTTTACTGCTTTTAAACATAAAATCAACTTATTTTTTCTTCTTAAAAAATGCGAATATGTGAAAATGTTTTAGTAATTTTGGGAGAATTTTTTTTTATTTTTTATCGGTTAATTTTTTCAATAACTTTAAAATATCAATCGTATTTATGAAACAAATGAAAAGAATGGTTTTGCTGCTCTTAGCCGCAATGCTAACAACAGTCAAGACTTTTGCCAGTGAGGCAGACATCGCTATTCCGGATTTACATGCCGGAGAGTTCCACATTTTTGGTCAGGTAGTGTCTTCATGGAATTTCTTATTCTATGGTGCACTTGTTATCTGTATTACCCTAAGCATAAGTTTATGGCTTTTTTCGCAAGTTAAAAAGCAAAAAGCCCATGATTCCATGTTGAAAGTATCCGAAATAATTTTCCAGACCTGTAAGACCTATTTATTACAACAAGGAAAATTCCTGTTAATGCTTTTTGCATTTGTTGCAGTCATCATGTCGTACTATTTCCTGGCTCTTCAGGGAAAAACAGTCGGGACATTACTGTATGTTCTCTTTTATTCCATTTTAGGAATGGGTGGTTCTTACGCAGTGGCCTGGTATGGCATTCGTATCAACACCTATGCTAATTCACGTACAGCATTTGCTTCTTTGAGAGGAAAACCCTGGAATGTGGTTGATATACCATTACGTGCGGGAATGAGTGTAGGCCTTTTCCTTATATCCCTGGAATTAGTTATGATGGTGATCATCCTGTTATTTGTACCACGCGAAATAGTTGGTATTTGTTTTCTAGGCTTTGCTATCGGTGAATCATTAGGAGCAAGCGTTTTGCGTATTGCAGGTGGTATCTTTACAAAAATAGCCGATATCGGTTCAGATTTAATGAAAATTGTCTTCAATGTAAAAGAAGACGATCCCCGTAATCCGGGAGTTATTGCCGATTGTACCGGAGATAATGCCGGTGATAGCGTTGGCCCGACAGCTGACGGATTTGAAACATACGGAGTAACAGGTGTAGCTTTGATTACATTTATTACCTTGGCTGTTCCTTTTGCTTTTCCGGGTAAACCGGAATTAATCAGTGAAATACAGGCAAAACTGATTGTTTGGATATTCGGTATGCGATTCCTTATGGATCTTATGTCCGGAGTTTCTTACTTTATTAATCAGGCCTATTCTAAGCACAAATACAAAGGTCTCAAAATGTTTGATTTTGAAGAACCATTGATGCGTTTAATCTGGATTGCAGCAATATTAAGTATTTCAACCTCATTCTTTATGAGTCATTTATTGGTTGGTGATTTAGCACAGATAACCGGTAATGCGGCTGATGCATCATTATGGTGGAAACTGGCAGGCATTATCAGTTGTGGTACGTTAGCAGCCGTGTTGATTCCTGAATTTACAAAACTGTTTACCAGTTCAAAATCGGCACATGTCAGTGAAATTGTAACTGCTTCACGTGAAGGCGGACCTTCATTGAATATCCTTTCAGGTATTGTTTCAGGTAACTTTGGTGCATTCTGGACGGGTATATTGATAGTTGGACTGATGACAATAGCTTATTTTATAAGCGAACTTGGATTAACCACCATTTTAGGACCTCATGCTTCTATTTTTGCATTTGGATTGGTTGCTTTCGGCTTCCTGTGTATGGGCCCGGTTACGATTGCTGTTGACAGTTACGGACCGGTAACAGACAACGCACAATCTATCTTTGAATTATCTCAAATCGATCAGATTCCTAATATTAAAGAAGAAATAGAAAAGGATTTCGGATTTACGCCTGATTTTGAATTGGGTAAGCATTACCTGGAAGCAAATGATTCTGCCGGAAATACCTTTAAGGCTACTGCTAAACCGGTATTAATCGGAACAGCGGTAGTAGGAGCAACCACTATGATTTTCTCGATCATATTGCTTCTGGAAAGTAAGGGGTTGTTGAGTGTTTCTCTGACTTCAGCACCCATCCTGTTAGGGTTGATTTGTGGTGGAGCTGTGGTATTCTGGTTTAGTGGTGCTTCCATGCAGGCAGTTACTACAGGAGCCTATCGGGCAGTTGAATTTATCAAAAGTACGTTTGACCTGAATAAGAAAGAAGCAAACATGAAAGATTCTATTGAAGTAGTAAAAATATGTACCCAATATGCACAAAAGGGCATGTGGAACATTTTTGTTGCTTTGATTTGTTTTACCCTTGGCTTTGCATTCTTCGACAGCAACTTCTTTGTGGCTTATCTTATCTCCATTGCAACTTTCGGTTTATTCCAGGCTATCTACATGGCTAATGCCGGCGGTTCATGGGATAATGCTAAAAAAGTAGTGGAAGTAGATTTAAAAGAGACAGGTACTCCATTGCATGAAGCTGCCGTCATCGGTGATACGGTGGGTGATCCATTTAAAGATACATCATCAGTTTCATTGAATCCGATTATTAAATTCTCCACTTTGTTCGGTTTATTGGCTACAGAAATTGCATTGAAAATGAGACTTGATGCAACTGCTTCCAATACATTTGATTACAGTGGAATTATCGGAGTCTGTTTCCTGATTGTAGCACTGGTATTCGTTTGGCGTTCATTCTATAAAATGAGAATTCCACCACGCTTAACAGAAGAACTTAAAGCATAGTATTTAATAACTTTTCCTTTTAACACCATATAAGTCAATATATACCTGACTTATATGGTGTTTTTTGTATGAGTATGCTTCGCCTTATGAAAGAATTTCTTATCTTTGTACTCCTTGAAAAATAAATAAAACTAATAATAAATAACTGATTTTTAAAACTATACACCATTATGTTGAACTGGTTTGAGTGCAGAACCATGTATACATTTTAATCAATTGTATTACAATTATTTATTATTTATTTCTCCTTCCTAAAAGTGCACCATTCAATATTTTTCCTATCTTTGCGGTGCACTAAGAGGTGCACCAATACACCACTTATTGTGATATACCACTGTCAAAAATAGTTTTAAAATGGGAAAAACAACTTCTGCAATTATCAAGCTTATTTTGCGTACAAATAAGACACTTTCTAATGGTATGCACCCAATCATGCTCAGGGTACAATATTACGGGCGTAAAGAGGTTAGTACAGGCTGTGCGTGTAATGAATCCGACTGGGATAGTGTGCGTGAAGCTATAAAAAATAAGAAGTTTCCAAACCAAGCGCAAATTAACATGATTATCACTGAAAAGAAGCATAATGTGTTAAATCTAAAAATGGATTTTGAAATCAATAAAACTCCTTATACCGCTGAGAAACTATTACTAGAAGGTATTGAAAAGAAAATACATGGCAATTCGTTAAATATATATACGTTTATTGATAGCATTATAGCTAAAAAAGAAAAGTATAATACCAGAAAAACCTATGAACTAACTCTTAACCTACTTAAAACTTATACGGGTAAAAAAATATTATTGTTTACTGAGGTTACACCTGATTTTTGTGAAGATTTTGGTAAGTATATGAAGAATGATAGGGGAATGTTAGATGGAAGCATAAGGACTATTTTTGCTAAGATTTCGGCAATTTTTAATTTCGCAATAGACAAAAATATAATACTACCACAGCTTTTCCCGTTCAGAAAATTTAAGTATTTTAATACTTACAAGAAGGGGTGTAGAAAACTTGCTATAACAAATAATCAAATGTTTGCCATACATGCTTATTATGGAGATTTAATCAATTTCGGTAATAATGTTGCGGATTTGGAAAAGCGTAATACTGCTATGCTTGCAATGGCAATTTATCTATTTGGTTGGCTGGCAAATGGTCTTGCACTTGTTGATATTGCTAAGTTAAAAGTTGATATGATTAAGAATGTAAACATAAAAGACAAAGACTATTACAAGATTGAGACTGACAGAGAAAAAACAAATGTAGAAGTTGATATTCTAATTGAAAAAGATGTTTATGCAGAAAGCATTATACCGTATATGCTAAAAAATGCGCACCTGAGAAATGGATACTTATTTCCAGTGCTCCAAAATAATAAACATGAATATATATACTTAACCGAAAAACAAAAAAGCTTAGCTATCGAAACAACAGGACATGCAATTAACAAAAAACTAAAAGAAATTGTAATAGAAGTGAATAAAAAGTTAGTTGAATATAACCAAGAAGTAAATATTAAAATCGAAAAATACAATAATAGATATAAAAACGACAGTGGTTTTGTAAAAATAGACAATGAGGTTTGTGGGGAATTATTACCATTGAATTTGACATTTTATAGTATGAGACATTCATTTGCAACTGCTGGAATAAAAAACGGAATGCAACCATCTCAGTTAGCTACATTAATGGGTAGAAGTCAATCAGGAATATTCGGTTATGTAAAATCGCTAATGAGTGATGAAGATATGGCAGGGGCAAAAAATAATATGTACGATTAATATAAAGTAAAATAAAAAGGGGTGAGGTAGGTCGTAAATGCCCCTCTTTCCCTATGGGGGAGGTCTGGAGGGGGGGGGTGAGATTTTATAAAATCCAAATCGCAAATCCCCTAAATCCATAATATATGATTGTTTTCATTTTGAGTACCTACGGTTTAGCGTGAAATATTTTTTTATAAAATTGGGAACTATTTTTTAAAGCTGACTATCGTTTTAGGAGTAGAAAAATGACTAAAATAAGCTAAAATTTGAATAAAAAGTGCACGTCCGACCCCTTGTAAAAAAACACACACTATAGTTCTGTATATAAGCAAGTTACAAAGGTTTTTCATTAAAAGTAATGAGAAAGATTTTTAAAAACCATTAAAAAGCGTTGTAATATAATGAATATCAATTATTTAACTTGATATTTTCTAAGTATTTTTAGGCAAAAAAACACTAAAAATACCGTATGGCGTGTGAGGCATTCTACGATTTTTAAAATTGTGAGTAAACACTATAAATATTCCTATTTGCAAAGTCGTTGAGCTTGAATAAGATTAAATTCACCACCTCTCGAAGCTCTAAAACCATTTTCATTAAGTTGTTTTAAGACATTACTCCAAGTGATTCCATTTGACCGTAGCGAACGGATAAAAGCCGATGCTTTAATATTATTCTCATTGTTCGTAGCTTTGTTCTTTCGAGTTTTAACGCTGCTGCTTATAGCTACTTCCAAATTATTTTTTAAGTTGTCAGGCATTCCTAAAACAACTCCTTTTGATTTTAATTCTGTTAAAGCTTGCTTTGTTCTCAAACTAATAGTCTCACGTTCATTCTGGGCGATGGTCGCAAATATACCTAAAGTTAAAGTATTTAGTTCGGGAAGGGTAGGAACTACAATATTAATACCACTATCACGGAGTTGAAATATAAAGCTTATATTGCGGCTTAAACGGTCAAGTTTGGCAATCATTAGGGTTAAACCTTGTTTCTTGCATAAATCTAACGCTTTGTTTAATTCAATACGGTTATCATTCTTTCCAGATTCATGTTCAACGTATTCCGCAACGATTTCACCACCATGTGAATTTATAAAATCACTACAAATTGTCCTTTGTGCATCAATACCAAGTGTTTGTCTGGCAGTAGAACAACGTAGGTAGCTAACATATTTCTTTGTTTTCATAATGTTCTGTTTTACACTACAAAGATAATAAAAAATACTTACTACACAAACTAAACGAACATTTAATTTATGTAGTAATAAATATTTAATAAAATTACATTCAATCAAAAATGCAATTTTGCCTTACATTAGAAATAATTTTAATATCTTTGCATAACAAAAATACTTATAAAACAAATATATGCGAAGTTCTGCCTCGCATATATGAATGTTATGCGGCATAGTAAAAAAAATAAAGAAATAGACTTGCGGTTGAAAAATCTTTGACGAATAATCAGCTTTTAAGAAATAAGCAGACGAATCGGTAACGTCCAAATTCGCTCACTTTTCAGCGGTTTGACAACTTTACGAAAAGAAAATGGACATAAATCTGTTTTTAGACTCAATTACATATAAATTTACACAAAACGACATTTTTAGCGTTATTCATAATCGAAAACAAACTAATTACAATCAAGTTGCTAGATACTAAAACTAGCTTGGTCAAGCCAACGGTGTAGCCGATAACCGTGCATATTGCGAAGTGGAGGCGAAAAAAAAATAGAAATTATGGTAATTATTTCTAATCAAATTTTAATTGATTTTCTCAGATTAAACAATCGTGCAGGAAATATCCCCAACGACCAGTTAGGCAAACAATTAGACAAAATTATTAAACAACTTGGTGGAGTCCAAAATGGTAGAACTCAAAGTGGTAGAGAAAATGAAGAAGGACAACCTTTAGGTTTCCCAAAAAAAACAATGAATTATAATTTACATCAAAATCAATTGCAAAATTTATTTACTAATATGTTAATCGAAATATTATGAAACTAAAAACATTCATTGGAATTATATTTTGTTGTTTTGCTTTTTCTGCATTTTCACAAGAAAGCAAATGGGAAGTTGTTCCTTTAACTGATGATTTTGGCGAAAAAACTGGTAACTGTTATATAGCATCAAATTTTTATGATGAGGAAGGAATTCATAAAACTCAAATTTCTTTTGCAAGAATAAATGAATTAGGAATGACAATTGGCATTAATTATGATTTCGACCCAGAAATCAAAGACCAGGAAGCTAATTTATCAATCAAAACAGAATCTGGCATGTTGGTAATTAATGCTCAAACAGGTTCTTTTTTTAATAAAGGGAATAATTCAATGGCTGTTTTTAAAGCTAATGATACAATCATTTGGGCTTTCAAAAATTCATCAAAATTGAAATTGGCGATAAAGTTGTCTGGTTATAAGTCTTTGGTTATTGAAGTAGATTGTATTGGTTTTACAAAAGCATACAACGAAATGTTAAATTGTATGTAAATCGCTAATATAAAAAAAATATGTCTATAAATGCAACTTTGTTTTGTTGAAAAGTCTTTGACGCTGGATTTCGATTCATTATTATATAAATATTAATTATCAATATTATGCAAGGAGTAAAATATAAATATAGCGTTGATGCGCTAAAGGTTTGTTATGAAATAAAATCAGAGGTATACAATAATTTGACCGATAAACCTTTAGAAAATCCTATCTTTGTTTTTACGTCTCCCAATAGTAACAATGTACATACAGAAGATTTTAGATTACGAAGAGTAAAAGACAGTAAGTTTGATTTCGAGATACTTGTACCAGATGAAAATTTAGAGGGTAAATCAGTTCTTTATGGGGATTTAACTATTAAATCTAATGACGACCCTAAGTTTGCAGGTTTGTGTTTTATTAAGCTAGATAATAGAAGATTCTATGAACCATTTGCAGTGAATCACGAAGTGTTAGAATGGAAAGAAAGAAAGCAGAAAATAGATTTTAAGACATTAGGAAGCATAAGCAATTATACTAAATTAAAGCTAGAACATAGAATTCCCAAAAAAACCTTGAAGATTCAATATAACACTATTTTCTATCTTGAAGAAATGGCTAGTCGTTTAAATTTGAGTCTGGTAAGCATATCAAATCTTGAAATTGCGTTTGATAGTAATGTTAATTTTGCGAGGTTATTAAAAAGAACTGTTGCGGATGAAAAATTTATACCTGTTGTAAATCGGTTTAAATATCCAGATATTAATTCAAGAGAAGAAATAAATAATGCTTTTCTTAACTACGGAACTACAAGGATTAGGGCTGTAAATTTAACATATTACGTTCAGCAATCAAAAGGAAGGTTAGAACTAAAGTGTTACAATAAGTCCAGAGAGATTGACCGTAAAAGTGGAAAAACGTATATTTACAAATGGTTGGATATGGATAAAAACATCCATAGAATGGAAATAACAGCGAAAAGAGAGCCTATTAATGCATTTTGTGAAGATAAGTTTATCTCGCTTTCCGAATTCCTATATAATCTTCATACTGGTGAAAATCTTAGTGAGGCTTTTAATTTGTGGTTAAATAGACTTATTCATTTTAAAGATGCTAATAAGCCAAATGGGAGAGATGTAACCGTATTTGATTTGATAGGTAAGAAATCGTTATAACAAGCACCCCCGAACGGGCACTTTTTTTGAACATAATATAATAAAAATCAATATGTTATGTTTAAAAAAGTATGAAACCTGATTTTAAACTTGTTTTATTGAATAAACATGAAGAAAAAGAGTCATTAAAATAGTATCTTTGTACTTGTAATGAAATCTATCATGTGCACTACAAGGTGCACCAGTAAAATTAATAAGTATCTATATAATTAATAATTAAATAACTAGAATATGTTGAATTGGTTTGAGTGCAAGATTAAATATGAAAAAACTGTCGAAGAAGGTAAAATCGTCAAAGTAAGTGAATCCTATCTGGTAGATGCTTTGTCGTTTACAGAAGCTGAAGCACGTATAAATGAAGAAATGAAACCATTCATCAGTGGTGAATTTATTGTTTCAAACATTCGCAGAGCAAGGATCAATGAACTGTTCGCAAACGAGAATGGTGATAAATGGTATCGTTGTAAGGTTTACTTCATTTCGCTGGACGAAGAAAAAGGAATTGAAAAACGAATTGCTGCTACTATGATGGTTCAGGCAAATGATCTGAAAGAAGCATGGGACGGAATTAAAGAAGGAATGAAAGGATCTATGGCAGATTATCAGGTTGCCGCCATTGCTGAAACAATGATTATGGATGTATTCCCTTTTGCAGCTCCACAAGGATAAGGATATTTACTATTTAACTATTTACTATTTACTGCCAATATTACCGATTACTTACTACCAACTAAAGATGTCCATTCAACAAAATATAGAAGAAATAAGGAAACACATACCGGCGCATGTACAGCTAGTTTGTGTTTCCAAGTTTCATCCGAATGAAGCTGTCATGGAAGCTTATAATTGTGGTGAGCGTGTATTTGGGGAAAGTAAAGTGCAGGAAATGTGTGGAAAGTACGAGTCACTTCCAAAAGACATATCCTGGCATTTCATTGGCCATCTTCAAACCAATAAAATTAAATTCATCGTACCTTTCGTGGAACTGATTCATGGTGTTGATTCCTATAAATTACTGGAAGAGATTAATAAACAAGCTCTGAAAGCAGGAAAAACAGTGAATTGCTTACTCCAGATTCATATTGCCCGTGAAGAAACCAAGTTTGGATTTTCGGAAGAAGAACTACTGAATGCATTGTCGGAAGGTAACTGGAAAGAACTGACAAGTGTCAATATCTGCGGTTTAATGGGAATGGCAACCTATACCGATAACCGCGATCAAATCAGGAATGAATTGAAAGGTTTAAAAGGGCTCTTCGATCGGGTTAAAAGCTTGTATTTTAAAGACACCATTTCTTTCAGTGAACTCTCCATGGGTATGTCCGATGACTACCAGATTGCAATAAAAGAAGGAAGTACCCTGGTCCGCATTGGCAGTTCAATTTTCGGACACAGGGAGTACTAAACTTATCTTCAACAAGTATTGTTTTATATAGAACATACATTCAGACGAAAGGTAGACTGGTTATATCAGGACTACTAATTGCTGTTTTATATTATTAACAGTTAAATATAACGAGCTATCTAACTGTAAACTACCAACTACCAACTATAAACTACCTACTAAAACCAATGGCAAACATCCTATTCATTATTATCATTATCATCCTGATTGCTGATTTTGCACTGGAACGTTATCTGGCATTCCTGAACATACAAGAGTCGGGGAAAGAGC
>Ga0302206_1000211_pt1 | contig 24353 bp, 12 predicted proteins | sample II_Fen_E2_1_FD_194581 | JGI IMG/M metagenome (GOLD analysis project Ga0302206, IMG submission 194581) | Peat permafrost microbial communities from Stordalen Mire near Abisko, Sweden - II_Fen_E2_1 | ecosystem: Environmental > Terrestrial > Soil > Wetlands > Permafrost | place: Sweden: Abisko...
TACAGAGATAAAGAATAATAACATTTCGGAATATTGCTCTCTACTTTCCCGAAGTGTTCAATCTTTTAATATATTGGAAATTAACAGTACATTGAAACAGTTATCAGCATTTATAAATTATTAAAGCATGTCAGAAAATAAAAAAGCAACCATTTTAATTGTAGATGACAATCCACAGAACCTGCAATTAATGGGGAGTATTGTTTATGACAAAGGATATAATGTAAGTTTTTCAACTTCCGGGGCAAATGCATTGGAATCCATAAGCCAGCAATTACCCGATTTAATCCTGCTCGACATACAAATGCCAGAAATGGATGGGTTTGAAGTATGTGAAATACTCAAGTCAAATCCAATTACAAAAGATATTCCAATCATATTTTTAACTGCAGTAACTGACTCCGAAAATATAGTACATGGTTTTGAAATGGGTGCAGTCGATTATATAACCAAACCATTTAACAAAGGTGAACTTATTGCACGGTTAGCAACGCATGTCGAACTCAAATTATCGCGGGAAAAACTGACTGAACTAAATGATTCTAAAGATAAATTTTTTTCCATTATCGCTCATGACCTCCGAAATCCAACCTTTGCATTGAAATTATTAATTCACCAGATGGCAAAAAATTATTCTTCATTTAGCCAAAAAGAAATAATGAATTATCTTTACAGCCTTGAAGATGCAACTGAAAATCTTCATGTACTGTTAGAGGATCTGTTGTTGTGGTCAAAATCGCAATGGGGAGGATTGGTCATTCATCCGGAGAGGATAAATTTAAAATCAATTGTTGATGATAAAATTTCACAATGTCTTCCTGCAGCCAATAATAAAAAAATAGAGATAAAAGCATCTATACGAAGTGATATCTATATCAATGCCGATGAGATGATGCTGAAAACAGTGCTTCTCAACTTGTTGTCGAATGCCATAAAATTTACTGACAACCTGGGGGTAATAGAAGTCTTTGCCGAAACAGCAGAAGAATATATATTGGTTTCTGTTAAGGATTCGGGTATGGGAATGAATGACTCCGAAATGAATAAACTATTTTCAATTCATCACAGTGTTAATCTGGCTGGAAGTAATAACGAAGAAGTGAATGGCCTGGGTTTGATAGTCTGCAAAGAGTTCACTGAACTTAACGGAGGCGTAATGACCGTCAAAAGTGAAAAAGATAAAGGAAGCACTTTTAGTTTTACTATTAAAAAGGAACTGGAATAATAAGTCGTTTATTTTGAGTTATTATAATTTATGCAGAGTTTCACCGTAAAAAAATGCAGACCCAGATTCATAAATATAAACTGTAGCTATGAATCTGATTGTTTCGTGAGTGCTTTTCCTTACGTTACTTATAGGACAAGCCGGTAGGCCGTAAATTTACAAATCTTCCAACGTTAAATTAAAAGTCCAATGAAAAAGATTGTTTTGCTGTTTTGTATATTCGCTGTTACAACTGTCTTTGGACAGATGAAATTATCACATGCAGAGATCATGCAGAAGACCGATTCGATCCTGGAAGAGGGGAACCTGCTTTACCGGTATGAAAAAGCTGCATGGGTTTCCACCGATCTGGCTATGTCGTTGAAAGATGTAAAAGAATCTTTCGGAGGATACCTGGTCTATCAATCGGGTGATTCGATCAAGGCTATTATACTGGGAAAAGAACCCAACACCTGTATATATGAAATGACATACCTGAATGATGTCGCTACACCATACAAGGAACTGTTGGTGAACCGTAAGTTAAACGATGTAGAGGAAGAACTTCAATCCATCAAACTGAAAATTGTGAAAGAGGCACTTACTCCAAAATACAATGTGACTTCCGCAGATGGGTATCATTTAGTAATTGAATTGATCCCCTGTTCTTCCGGCTATAAACTCTATATTCTGAACGGTACTTCCAGACAAGGCATTATTCCGATGGGAAATGATTATATTTTCTTCTCCAATGAAAATGGAGATATCACTTCCTGGCGAAAGTTCCATTCAGTGTTAATCCCGACCAGAACTGAAATCAAAGGTGAAAAGATTATTGAAAGCACTCATAGCCATCTACCGGCAGAGCCTTTTATTACGGCAACCGATATTTGTACTTTTAAGCTGTATGGCCATTATTACGGGATGAAACGGTTTAAAGTAGTATCAACGGCTTTATCGAAATGCTTTACCTTTGATGCTGATAAAAATTCAATTGAAGCCGAAGATATCTGATAAGACTGAACTTAATGAAGGTTTGAACCAATTATAACGTAATTTTCTGTTTAAGTAGATAGTTTCTCTATTCCTGCCATCAGGAGACAGAGAAACTATTTTAATTAATAACCGCTACAATGCAGGATCTTGATCTATCTCAACGGAACAATACTTAATTCAGCCGGCTTTAGATTCCCTGATTTTGCACTAATAACAATTTTTTTGCTGAGTGTTCCTGCCTGAAGCAATACAGTGGCAATGCCGGCTTCCGCTTTTACAGGGTTCTGACCAATCAATTTCCCGTTTGCACTGATCGTGAACTGAATGGAAGCATTCGAGTCAGTAATCGTGTTCCCGCTTGCATCACACACTGTAGCGTATACAAAAACTACATCGGCACCATCGGCTTTTAATGATTTCCTGCTTTGGTCATAGTTTAGTTGTATGCAACTTGCTTTTCCAGCTGTATGAATGGAATCTGCACAAACCATTTTGTTCTTTATATATCCAATGGCTTTCAGTTGACCTTTTTCAAACGTCTTTAAATTGAAAATAAATGGTGGGTAGGGAAGCTGCCCCGAGATATTATCCCGTGTAGCTGTTTTACGATCAATAAGTTTATTGTTCAGATACAATGCAATTTCGTCGCAATTCGAATAAACTTTTAATGCATGAGTTTCGGACGTAGCATTCCAGTATGAAGCAATCTTTACAGTTGGATCGTTTTCATGGGCTGTTGCTGAATTTATTGATTGGTTTTGGCTTTTGTAAAAATAATACGAAAATTTAGGCAAACGGAAAATATCCATAATACCTGATGATTCTATGTCAGGAGAATACCCCCGGTTATAATCGAACATTAACCAGTTGGCATCACCTAAATGGGGGTTCATCAAATTGTCGTTGTGAGCTTCCTGAAAGTTGGCAGCTTGTTGTAATAACCGTTTTTCACCGGTACCACGCAATTGGCGGCTGGTGCGTTCATCTCCTTTTAATCCTGCATATCCTGTCTGATTTAGACCGGCATCCTGGGCAAAGTATTCCCAATCACCATATTCACCTGTAAACATGGGAATATCACCATCATATTTTTTCCAGTAATCCGGAGCTTTTGCATGTTGACGTGCCGGAATCCAGACATCATAGAACTTATTGATCCAACCGCAGGTGATCAACTTTGAATCAGGTGATTCCTGGTTAGCTATCGTTACCATTTGTTGCATGAAATTATCGGGCATGGGTGTTTCATTTAGCGAAAGCTCCCACATTGCAACAGAAGCATGATTTCGGTCCCTGCGGATCAGATCACGGGCATCCTGATACGAATGTTGCATGAATGTTTCATTGCCTGTAAATTGCCAGCCCGGAATAGCGGCTATGGTCAAAATACCCAATTCGTCGCAGGCATTCATAAATGCAGGGGACTGAGGATAATGTGATAAACGGACAATATTAAATCCGGCTTCTTTGATTTTTACAGCATCCCTGTATTGGGCATTATCCGACAAGGCATTGCCGATGTACGGATATTCCTGATGACGGTTGGTGCCGACAAATAACAGAGGTTCACCATTGATAAAAAACTGTTTTTTGACGAGTTCGAATTTACGGATTCCTATTTTTGTACTGATAAAATCATTCAGCGTGTTGTTTTCTATAATCCCTACTTTCAGGGTATATAAACCCGGATGATTCGGATGCCAAAGATCGGGCATTTCAACCTGTAACTTCTCTAAAACTGTTATTTCTGATTTGGCTTCGAGGGTAATTTCTTGTGACGATTTCAGTGTTACAGCAGCTCCTGTTTTGTCTAAGAGCACATAACTTAACTGAAAATTCCGTGCCTGGTCAAAGTCATTTTGGATGTGAGTAGATACAGCTACTGTAGCCATCTGTGGTGTAACTTCAGGATACCATACATGTATACCTCCCGAAGCCGGTTGATTCGCTTGTACGGGGTCTGTAATGTATAGTTTGTCGCAAATAATGATGGAGACATTCCTGTAAATACCGCTGTAGTAACAAAAATCAAGATTCTTGATGGGCTTTCCGGGTGGAACTTCCGGATCGTCGTGATTATCCGTTTTGACTACTAACCGGTTTGATTTATCATACTTTATTTCGTTGGAAATATCGATTGTAAAAGGTAGATATCCTCCGGTATGTGTCATTAAGAGTTTTCCGTTTAACCAGACTTCCGCTTTCTGCATGATTGCCTCAAATTCTATAAAAACTTTCCTGGATTTCCAATCGCGTTTAGCCTTAAAATCTTTTTTATACCAACTGATACCTACCCAGGGTTCCGAAACAACCAGAGGTTCAATGCTGGCTGTATGTGGCAAGTTAACAGTTTTCCATTCGTGGAATGAAAAACTGTCATCAACAGGCATAGGTTTTTGAGATGGGTTCAGATCTTCCTGATTACAGGTCTGCCAGTTACCATTAAAATTAATCCTTTGACGATTATTCTTCGAATATACACTCAGAGAAATAATAAGAAGTAACAGGACTGGCAATTCAATCTTTATTTTGCCCGGTGTATGGATATGTTTCATTTTTAAATATAAATTTTCTGACATCCTTTCTAATAATTTATCAGAAAGAGCTGGTCATTGAAAAAAAAGTATTGTATTATTCTTATCACAAAATGCTTTCCTTTTTTGTGTCTTTCTCTGATGTTCAAGTTGCAAAGATCAAACCTTCTAGCCTTTTGGTTGAATCACCGGACCTGTTTCAGAACCTCAGTTATTTAAAAGCATCTAAGGCAGAAGTAGGTTTTCCGCTTTCGTCGAATGCTCCTAATGTATACTTATTCCATTTGCCGTACGATTCCGGTTCCCAATAGAAAACACCAAGTCCTTTACCTTCCGTGACCGATTTAGTCTTTGCAATCAAATCAGACAGGAAACTTTTAGTAACATCCGGTGAATCCCAGCTCATGCCGACTTCACAGATCATGACTTCTTTTCCGTAACGGGTTACCATATCATTCATATTCGACAGGCACAGTTGGTTTTGTGTCTGCCAATCGGTAACTGATGGATATAGTGACATCCCGATGACATCCCATTTGGCGCCGTAACTTTTTAATCCATCGAATAACCATCGGAACACTTTGTTATCCTGACCTCCCTGTAAATGAACAATAACTTTTGTATCCGGGAAAATAGCTTTGACGGCATTATATCCTGCAGTGGTTAATGCCGCATAATTAGCCATATTTGTAGACGCTTTTCCATCTTCCCACAACATACCATTTCCGGTTTCGTTACCTACTTGTACCCAGTTGGGTGTAATTCCGTTCGTTTTCAATGTCGTTAATACATCCTTAGTATGAGTAGCGAGTGCAGTTGTCAATCCTGCAAAATCTAAAGCAGCCCATGCTGCGGGTTTTGTCTGAGAACCCGGATCAGCCCAGGTGTCGCTATAATGAAAATCAATCATAATCTGCATCCCCAGGTTCTTTGCCCGCAATGCCTTTACCAGAAGATCCTGTTTGTTGCACCACCCATCTGTCGGGTTTACCCATACCCGTAAACGGATAGAATTCATACCCAGGCTTTTCAACAATGTCATGCATTCTATTTCTTTCCCTGCAGAAGTGTAAAACTTTTTATTGGCGGCTTCCATTTGTGTCACCCAACTTACATCGGCACCTTTAGCAAAGCTATCCACTTTGACGGTAGGAATAGTATCCTTAGGATCAGTAACCGGATTGCTTTGTTTACAACCCGTTGGATAAAGCACCAGGGTAAAGCATATTGGTATTAAAAGAGATTGTAAGAATTTTTGGAACATGTTTTTATGAAATTAGAAATGAAAATCTAGATAACCGGATTGTGTGTTTTTATCAAAACAGATAACCGGAAAATATATATAAATTATTTAAATGCATCAAGAGCCAAAGAGGGTTTCCCATCTTCTCCCCATGCACTTAATCCGTAATGACTCCAGCTGCGTGCGCCTTCGGGTTCCCAATAAAACACTCCCAACCCATTCTTGTTTGGAACATCTTTCACTTTCTTCAGTACTGAAGTCAATAGTTCGAAAGTGTTTTTAACTTTCGTGTCTTCGCCACCAACTTCTACCACCATTACTTCTTTCCCGTAACGCACTGCCATATCATTCAGGTTCTTTCCTAAATCATCAATAGAAAGTGTATAATCGGGATTTCCTTCCAGCCAGAACGGATAATATGACAAACCAATCACATCGTATCTGGCACCATTCGCTTTGGCTGCATCAAACCAATTTCGGAAGCGTGCACTATTATTTCCCTGATCGACATGAAGTATCACTTTTGTATCGGGACTGACTGCTTTAATGGCATCATATCCTTTATTAATGAGTTGTACCAATTGAGGCCAGTTGTTGGTGCTTCCTTCCGGATAAATCATGCCGGTAGGTGTTTCATTACCAACCTGAACCCATTCAGGAAATACTCCGGCTGTTTTAAGTGCTGACATAACCTCGAATGTGTAGTTGTAGACATCGTTCAATAGCTGAGGAAAGTCATGTCCCTCCCATGCTTTTGGTTTTACCTGTTTCCCGGGATCGGCCCATGAATCGCTGTAATGAAAGTCGATCATTACCCGCATGCCCCATTTCTGTGCGCGTACTGCCATGGCCACTGTCTCTTCTTTGCTGCAATGTCCGCTGAATTTATCATTCGATGGATTCACCCAGGTTCGTAAGCGGATGGAATTGATTCCATGATCTTTCAGAATTTTGAAACAATCTTCTTCTTTACCTTCGTTGCTGTAAAATTTATAACCCGAAGCCTCCATTTGTGGTAGCCAACTAATATCCGCTCCTTTGGCAAAGGTATCTGGACTGACAGGGATATTTTCACTTTTACAATTTGTAAAACTCAACAATCCAGCCATTATGCATAGAACTGTCGATTTAAAAACAGGAAGTTTCATACTCAGTTATTTAAAATGTTATGGTTTGTGTTTCCACAAACCATAACAAAGATAATTATTTAATAGAATAAGTGTATTTTTCAGGATGACTTAAATCCATGGTCACAATTCTTGATCCGGTAAGGGTTGGTACAACATTAGCACCCCCAAGGGTAAGTTCTCCGGAGTTTTTACTTCCATCATTGATGCCATATTTATAAGTCCAGTCACCGTTGGCAATAATTTGAATTCCATACCCTATGTTTGACAAATCGCAGGTGGCTGTCCATACTTTATTTACAGCATCGTAGGTCATAGGATTGGCTGTCAGACTCCAACTGTTGAAGTCACCTGTTATGCAAAATGAAGTGATAGCCTTTTTACTCCAGGTCATCATGTTTAGGTCGGCTTTCACCAGGAAATATCCTCCTGCATCGAACCAGATATTCCATTGTGTTGCAGAAGCGTCTAAAGCCGAGAGACCAAGTGTTGCTGAAGATCCATAGAAAGTGCCTGAACCATCAGATTTATCGGTGAACTTAAAATTGGCCCATTCTGCTGCCTGGACATATCCTTCGTATTTCCCATCATTTTCTTTCGAGCAGAGCATTGTTGTATAATTGCTCCAGCCTCCACTGACATCGCCCGGCATATAAAGATATGCAGCTATTTTTCTGACACTGTAGGGAGTTATTTTCAAAGTTTTAATGTTGGAATATGCAGGCATATTACCAAATGCTAAGTTTGCTTTTATCCTGACTTGTATTAAATTCTGAACATCAGGTTTCAACTTTAAAAGGTTTAGTGATTTTTTATTCAGAATTGAATCGGAATAAGATATTTCATATTTGTTGGTAGCTATTTCTTCTTCCAGTGGACTTGTGAAATTGCCATTCAGGGTATCTATCTGGATGGTATAGGTTACAGGAGTACTTACTTTGTAAACTATGGAGTCCCATTGAAAAGCAATAGCAGTATGTGCACCGGCACCGGTTTCGTGAAGTGTCATTGAATCAACACTGGAAGTGAGTTTGAATTCACCTGCAGCAGGAACAGTAGCTGTATATTTAAGGTCATTGTCGCTACAGGAACTTATGAATATCAGACTTACTATTAAGGCTGACAGGTGCAATATTTTCTTTTTCATAAAAATTCTATGTATTAGTGTTTTTTATCAGGTATTAATAGTTGTCAATTTGTTTCAGATTTGGATTTGCCAGTAAATCGGAAGTTGGAATTGGGAAGATGTTGTACTTGGCATCGACACTTTTTCCAGCCAGTGCATTTCCTTTCCAGGCCCATAGATAATCTGATGTGGTAAGCTTGTTATATCTCACCAGATCTGTCCGGCGTTGTGCTTCCCAATACATTTCACGGCCTTTTTCTTCAAGAATGAAATTAAGTGTTAAGTTCCCCGAAGTAATATTTCCTAACTTACTCGCCGGATCATTTGCATAAGCACGTCCACGTAATTTGTTGATGTAACTGAGTGCAGTTGTTGCATCACCACCTGTTCCTCCACGTAATACTGCTTCGGCATACGTCAGGTAGATCTCAGCCAGCCTGAACACCGGGAAATCAATATCCGAAAGATTGTTGAAACTGTTATTTTGCACAATGGCGCTGCCATCACGATTCACATTGCGGTATTTATAAGCTGAATAGCCATCGGTGCTTACTGTCACATTCGCCACTTTCAGGTTTTGACCTGTTGTGTAGAACTGAGCACGTTTATCCACTGTGGTATCGGCAGTTGGAAACAATGCCGGGATTTGTTCGGTCATCCTGAAATTATTCCAGCTATCCGACAAACCGTTGATGGTTCCCGGAACTCCTGCTGCACCCAATGCAAAGTAGTTGGTTCCGTTCCATGTTTCGTTGGTGTTGTTGTAGTTCAGTGTAAAAATAAATTCGTTGGTATTTTTTAATTGTCACCAAGCATCAGCCAACTGTAATGGCTTTCGAGTGAATAACCTGCTGTGATAATTTTGTTGCAATAAGTGATCGCCTGGGTGTAATAATCGTTTCCGGTATATACTTTCCCATTCAGATACATCCTCGAAAGCAATGCCCACACAGCAGCCTTATCCGGTCGTCCCGACTCGTTTGAACGTGGTTCGGCAAGCAATGGCTCTATTTCTTTCAATTCTTTTTCAATGAACGTAAATAAGTCAGCACGTTTAATTTGTTTCGGGGACGAAAAGCCAAGATCTTCGGGAGTCGGGAAAGGTGGATTGGCATAAAGATCCATCAGTGCAAAAAAACAATAGGCCCGCAGGTAACGTACTTCGGCTTTATATTGTTTGATCTGTGTAGCATCAGTTTCTGAAAATCCTCTTCCCGTTAATTTGGCATCTGTTGATTCGTTGATATAATTGTTACAATAAGTGACTGTTCTCAACGCCCCGGCATATACCGAATCAATGGCAGGTGCATCGGCACTCCAGGCCAGTTGGTGAAATATTGCATTACCTCCATCATCATTCCATGTACTTACGGCTTCGTCGGTGGTAAATTCCTGCATGCCCCAGTAGCAACGTAGAAATCTGCTGTATATCATATTGGAATATATTGATGCCATACTTTGTTTATAACCTCCGGCGGTTTTGAACTGAGAATCGGCAGTGAGATCGTTAGTCGGCATTTTTACAAGGTCTTCTGTACAGGCGCTAAATCCTGTCATCAGTACCAATACCAACCACAGTTTATATTTGACACTATATTTGTTGAAATTCATTTTCGTGTTTTTTTTAAGGTTAGAAATTTAAATTAAGGCCGAATGCAAATACACGTGGTACCGGATATGCATTTTGGGTACCATTGTTTGTCTCAGGATCCAGACCGGTGAATTTGGTTATTGTGAATATGTTTTGTACAGAGACGTTCATTTTCAGATTCATATTACTTCCACGAACTATTTTTCCAAAATTATAGCCAATATACCCATTGTCCATTTTCAGGAAGGATGCATTTTGCAGGTAATAATCGCTGTATCCTTCGTATTGATCCGTGTTGTGAAATTGTGAATTGTAATACGAAACATTCAGGTTTTGCGACGTTGACCAGCCTGTCATAGCCACTGTGTTTTCCTGAGGCATGTAATAAATGTAGTGCCCCAGATTGGCGTGGAAGGATGCTCCAACCGACCATTTTTTATACTGGAAGTTGGTGTTGAATCCAAACAGATATTTTGGAATGGAAGATCTTCCTGTAATGTATCTGTCCTTAGCATTGGTCAGACCGTCACCATTTACATCAAGCATTTGGTCTTCAATTGGCTTTCCATTTACATCGTATACCTGATGATAGAGGTAAAAGTTATTATAGGCATATCCGACTGTGTTCACAAGTGTTTTGTCACTAAAAAGTCCTACACTGCTGTCGTCGACCATACTGAGTTTCGTAATTTTATTTTCGTTGTAAGTGGCGTTGAAACCAAAATCCCAGGTTATATCTTTTGTCTGTACGGCAATTGTTTTTACGTTAAACTCTATTCCTTTGTTTTCCATCGATCCGATATTCTTTAACATGACTGCGCCAAAACTATAACCGTAAGGTATAGTAACGCTGTTTAACAGGTCTTTGGTGTTTTTCTGATACAGGTTGATGCTTCCGGTGATGCGATGTTCAAAGAATCCGTAGTCAAGACCGATATTGGCTGTTGCTGTTTCTTCCCATTTCAGATCAGGGTTGTATACCTGAGGAAAAACTGTAGTGTATGAAGTGTTGCCCATAGTGTATTGATTGGCAAGTCCACTGGTGGTATATCTGATGATCGGATAATAATTGGAAAGACCATCCTGTTGTCCGGTAACACCATATCCCAACCGAAGTTTCATATCTGAAACAACATCCACATCTTTCAGAAAACTTTCTTCTTTTATTTTCCATGCCAGTGCCATTGACGGGAAAAGTCCCCAACGGTGTTTCTCGGCAAATCGCGACGATGCATCATCACGAATCGAAGCTGTTAGCAAATACTTGTCATTGAATGTGTAATTTAACCGTCCATAAAATGAAACAATCGAATGGCTTGGCTTATCAAATGTATAAGTTGGAACCGAGCTGGCGATCAGAGTCCCATCGGCAGAGTAAGATGAATAGTTGTAGTTTGTTGTCAGGAAGTCATTGTACGAATAACCGGCTGTAATATCGAACTTGCTTCTTAAGTCAGGAAGTTCCTTTGTGTAGAACAAATAGGATTCAAAAATCTTATTGCCTGTTGTTTTCGAAGGATCTCCATTGTAGATTTTTCCTCCTGAAAGTATCTGTGCGAAGTAAGTTGCAGGGGCATTGTAACTGTAGCTGCTTCTGGAAATATCGTACCCGGCATTTACATTCAGATGCAGATCCGGCAGAAAGAAGAAACTGTAGTCGGCCTGTACGTTGCCCAGACTTCGGTAGGTCTTGTTCCTTTCGTTTACCTGATTCAGCATGCTGACAGGGTTGATATTGGTAAGATATGGATTAGAAGCATACTGACTATATTGAAAATAACCTCCGTATGTCTGGTCATTAACACGCACCGGTTGTGTCGGGTCAAACGCTGTTGCAGCCCAGATTGCCGCCTGATTGGCTATACGTTCGTTTTCGTACGACCCTTTCAGGTTGACATTTATTTTTAGCTTATTTTTCAGGAAAGTAGGGCTTAGATTAATGGAGGCTGTTGCACGTTCGTAATTTCCGGTCTTCAAAATACCATCCTGATTGGTGTATGCACCCGATATCCGGTAAGGAAGTGATTTTATCGATCCGCTCAGACTCAAATTGTAATCATGGGCAAATGCATTCTGGAAGATCTCATCTTGCCAGTCGGTATTGGCAGTCCCGGGAGTGATTTTCATGTTTGTACCTAGTTCGGCAGCTAATGTACGATACTGATCGGCCGAAAGAACAGGTGTTTTGTCACGCAAGGTAGATAAACGCAAATTGCTGGTAAAGTCAACAGTCATTTTACCTTTAGTCCCTTTTTTTGTGGTAATCAGGATAACGCCGTTCGATGCCCTGGAACCGTAAATAGCCGATGCAGAGGCATCTTTGAGAACTGTAAAATTTTCAATGTCATTCGGATTCAGCTGACTGATCATGCCCGCACCGTTGTTCCAGCCTTCAATAGGCAATCCATCGATAACAATTAATGGATCATTTGATGCACTCAACGAAGCACCTCCCTGAATCAGAAATGAACTTCCCGCACCTGGTTTCCCGCTGGAAGGGAGTACCTGAACTCCAGATATTTTATTCGCTATCAGGGCTTCGGCATTGGTTACCGGTGCCTTTTCAAAGTCACGTGAACTTACTGAGGATATATTTCCGGTCAGATCCTTGACTTTCCGTGTGCCATATCCAATCACTACCACTTCACTGAGACCCAAATCGGAAGGCTTTAATTGGATGTTTAATGTGTTTTTACCCTGTATGGATAGAATTTGTGGATCGTAACCCACGAAACTAAATTCCAGATGCGTTTTATCACTTGATAATGATATTGAATACTTCCCGTTTACATCAGTGATTGCTCCCTGAGTTGTTTCTGCCACTCTAATATTTACACCTGGCATCGGTGCACCCTGTTCATCTTTTACTGTACCTGTAATTATTTTTTGACCTGTTGACTGTTGTGCAAAAAGCGATGACACGCTAATAACGTTCGGAGCACACAGCATAACTACCATCATTATTGCCATTCGAAAACGGCTCAGAATTTCTAAAAAAGTGTTTTTTCTCATGATATAAATTAAAATTATTGGTTCTCTGTTTAATTAGTGACAGGCATAAATGAATAGTTGGAATTTGATTTAAATACAGTAAAAATAGATAACCTGAATTCTGCAAGTTAAGCTCAAACCGGATATTGAACATTCTAAAGAAAACAAGCTCAAAGGTTATCTCATTCTTTTTAAAATAAACTTTGAGCTATGTTTCGTTTAAATTAATAAACCACAATTTTATGTGTTTCACCGTTTATACGAAGTATATATGCTCCGTTTTTAACTGTTTCATTAAATTGATTTTCAACTGTTGCCGATCGAATCAGTTGACCGTTCATAGCATATAATTCAACTTGAGCAGGCCCTTCAAAACTTGCATTGATAAGACCTGTTTTTGTTGATATCTTTAACGATGGCACCATTTGTTGTTCAACTCCTGAAGTTGAAGAAATTGAAAATGTTGCTTTATAGCCTGTTGTAGTGGCCGGGACATATGCAGCAGTCTGATCCCCGTTTGCCGTTATCCAGGTGGAAGCAGTGGTTTGCCAGTATTGTGTTTTTGCCAGGACAACTTCCAGGTAATAAGTACCAGCGACATTGCCAACAATTGACCGGATATCAATCCCGGCTGAAACATTGTTGTAAATGGAATTCAGGGTGCTTGTGGCCGTTAACCGGTCACCCGTAGAATAAAATAAGTTGTTCAATGGAATACTGTTCCAGCTTCCGGCTGTACCGGTTTTCAGATAGGCTCGGTAGTAAAGAGTAAACGATGATGCATCCAGGAAATCATCAGCACCATAGGTTCCCGATTCACCAAAGCCGCCATTGAGTACCAGGGTTGTTGGTGTTCCAAAATCAAAGGAGTCAAAAGCAGTGTTAGATACCCAGTTGCCATCGCAGGTCCAGGTTTGATTTGTCGCAATAGCATAATTGTAAAGTGTTCCGTTTGATGTTACTGACACAAAACTTTTAGCCCAAAAACCATCTGCCGAAGCATAGGAACCTGCCAATAAAACGGCACAAAATAATGTAAAGATTTTTTTCATAAATAATTAAATTAAAGGGTGTAAATTGTTGATGTGTTCTTTTTTGTCAGAATGTTCGGATATATTATAAATCCTCATTCCAACTTGTTGATTCAATATTGCAAATGTATGAATAAAAGGTTTGTGCAATCAAGCACAAATCGGACAGAGAAGGAAACAAAATGGACAAATGAAGTGGTGGAATGGGCATTCCCTGACAATCCGGAGGAATGATACTACAACTACTGAAAATGTGAAAACGACCGTCGGGGTTTCATTTGCAGGGTGCAGTTGAAACCTTTAAAGTTATTTTATTTTTGTTTAAAACTACAGTTCCCTGAATTGTTTTGGAGTTTTGCCGTATTTGGCATGGAAACATTTGGAGAAATAAGAGTAGTTAGAGAACCCTACCAGATACATTACTTCAGCGATTGAAAATTTCTGTTGAGCAAGTAGCATTGCCGCTTTTTTCATGCGGATCGAACGGATATAATCCACCGGAGTCAGACCTGTGAGTTGTTTTATTTTACGGTATAGCTGCTTGGAACTGATTCCGGAATAATCACTCAGGCTATTGACATTTAATTCGGAGTCGGAGACTTTGTCCTCTATGATTTTAGTGATATCCGAAAGCAGTTTCTCATCCCACGATCTGGCCTCAATTCCTTTTGGAGTCGACAGAACTTCCAAACGCAGGTTGGTTTCCATGTTTTGCTTCGTCAAGATCAATTGATGAATCCTTAGAATGAGCAGGTTCGTATCGAAAGGTTTCGATATAAATGAATTTACACCCAGCTCAATGCTTTTCTCTTCTGTCAGCTTATCATCTTTGGCAGTCAACATAATAATAGGGACGAGCGATAAATCCTTGTTTTTACGAAGATGACGGCACATATCCATACCGTTCATCACAGGCATCATTACATCGGCGATAATCAAATCAGGTTTTCTCTTAATTGCCTCGTCCAATCCGATCTTGCCATTATGTGCTACATGGCAACGATATTCAGGTTTCAATGATTGAACAATAAACTCACTGATTTCGATATTGTCTTCCACAATCAGGATTAGGGGTTTGTCTTTTTGCGATTCAATATCAATCTCCCGGTTCTCTGTCGGTGCTATCGACGATGAAAATTGATTTTCCAGGACGGGTAACATTAGTGAAATCGTTGTGCCTTTGTCTTCTTCGGAGGTAATCATGATGGTTCCTTTATGCAATTCAATGAAGTTCTTTACCAGATATAAACCGATTCCTGAACCCACTTTATCACTTGAAGTTTTACGAGATTGGAAGAATCTGTCAAAAACATATTTTATATCCGCTGATGGAATTCCTATGCCGGTGTCGGTGATTTTAATATGAAGCTGACTGTCATTCCCATTTGCCAGGTTGATTTCAAGAGTAATACTTCCGCCTTCATACGAAAACTTACAGGCATTTGAAATCAGGTTATTCAGTACTGATTCTATTTTCAACACATCGATGTTAACCAGTACTGTATCGGGCTCGCTGATAAATACTGTAGTAAGTTTCTTTTCATTAAAAGCATCTTCATATACCGAAAATATACCCCGCGCAAATTCAATAAATTCCACCTGTGAAATAATTAAGTTGTTATTCATGGACCCATCGAAACGTTCAAACCCGATGATTTGTTGAATCAGACTATTCAGCCGGAGTGCATTCTGCTGAATCAGGGTGAGCTGTTTTTTTAATAAAGGGCTCTTCGTTTCGATCAACATTTTACTTACCGGAGCAATAATGAGACTCAGAGGTGTTTTAAACTCATGAGAAACATTGGTGAAAAAGTCGATCTTCATGTTCGATAGTTCTAAAGATTTTTCTTTTTCAATTCGCTCAATTTTAGTACGGTGCTTTTCCCTGTAATAATTGAGCATCCACAGTAACAACCCGGTGATCAGGATGGCATAGAGTATTTTAGCCCCAAGGCTGTAATAAAATGGTGGATGGATAACCAATTGGAAATCGAGTGAAGAAAGGGGAGTAATACCATCGGGATTAAGTCTGCCAATGGTTAGTTTATACGTCCCGGGTGCCAGGTTGTTATATGATATGCGGTTCGAATAAGGCTTCACCGTTCTCCACCCGGTGTCAATACCTTCCAACCGGTAGATGTATTTGTAATCTTCATTCTGTGAAAAACTCAAATCCGAAAATTCGAAAGTTACATTGTTTTGATTGTAAGGAAGTGACAACTTCTCTGAGTATCGGATGCTTTTTCCACGGTAGTCCATACCCGGCTGAAACAACCGGTCGTTGACATACAAAGCTGTGAGAAACAATGCCGGATTCCTGTCCTTTTCGTGAAGTATGAATGGCGAAAAAGCGACAAGTCCATCTACACCACCCAGATAAATTTCCTGACTATAAGTGTCAAAAAAACTCGAGGTAAAATGCATGTTGGCAATGTTGATATACCGTATTTTCAGTGTCTTTTTATCCAGTGCAAAAGTTCCATCGGAAGTCGTAATCCAGATATGATTATTTTCTTCAGTCAATAGATTTATACGGGTGTTTTTAAAACCATCGTATTGAATAAACTGCATTTGATTTGTACGAGGGTTAATTCTGGTCAGTCCACCAAAAAAACCTACCCAGATATACCCTTCACGATCACAGATAAGACAATTGGCATTTGCATTTGTTCGGTTTTTTGAGTCGGATACTACTAAAAACTTCCTGACAATACCGGTATGAATATCTATCTTGTTGATACCGTTGTTATAGGTTAATGCCCATACATTCCCCTGTAAATCTTTCAGCACACTGTTTATAAAATTGTCCGACAAACCTCTGTTATCCGGCTTTTGGTAGAAGTTCTTTTCAGCGACATAGAATCCCGAAGTCGTTTTGATTAATTTATCCTTGTCAACTACAAAGATACCTCCCAGGCAACTGGCTATCCAAAGTCTGCCCTGATTGTCTTCGAACAGCTGATATGCCCAGTTAGCATTACGCGTTCGGGTACTATCTACGATGTTGTAATGAATAAACTGGTGAGTCCGATAGTCATATCGGTTGATGCTTCCATCGGATGCCACCCAGAGGTTATGATCCTTGTCCTCATAAATGTTACGAATGCGATTGTGTGAAATTGGATAACGGGCGTCCCCCATCTTATACCATATGCAGGTTTTAGTATCTGCCGAAGTAAATATCAGTCCGTTTGTTCCACCATACCAGAAGTTGTGGCGTGAATCCCTGAAGATAGATTGTAGCTGGTTTCCATCCCCGATACCTGTTATTTGAGAAATAGGAGTTGTACGATAGGTTTTATTGTATTTAAAAAAGGACACTCCATAATCGGTTCCGAACCAGGCGTTTTTTTCACGATCTACAAAAATGCTCCAGATAATATTATTTGTCAGAGATTTACCATAGCGTGAATCATGCACAATGTGTTTAATCAGATGATGTTCCTTGTTGTAAATGTACAATCCGTTGTCGGTTCCCAGTAGTAAATTCTGATTCTGATCCAAAGCCAGTGATTTGATCGAATTGCCATTGAATTCACTGATACGTTCTACTCTTTTTGTTTTTGGAATGTATTTGAACAGATACCCTTCTGTGCCTACCCAGATACAGTCCCTGGCAGGGTCTTCCAACAAAGAGTTTACCAATAAGCTGTTTTTGAAGATTTGTACCGGAAGTTCAATTTTCTGAAAAGATTTTGCTCCCGGGCTGAGGTAACATAGTCCGTTATATGTCCCAATAAATAAGATATTCTGTTTCGTTTTCAGGATGGAATAAATGGTCCGGTGAGGAATGCCTGATCCTTTCCCCGTACTGATGGCACTCAGGCTACGGTTCTTTAGGTTATATTGATATAAGCCATTCAACGTACCAATCCATAACCTGTTTCCTGACAATACCAATGAACGTACATCCGAAGGAAATTCAACCGGCGATTTTTCGTAACTATCGGTTTTTAGGTTATAAATCATTATTCCGTTATCGAAACCTAAACAGAGGTGATCGGTATCTAACAGTATTCCGCAGTTGATTTTTGTGTTGGAGGGGTTTTTACTTTCGGTAAAAGAAAAAATATGTCGCTGCATAGTATATCCGTTGTAGCTGAATAGACCTTTGTCGGATCCTAACCAGATAAAACCTTGCCTGTCCTGGATAAAGCAATTGATAACCGATGCATCCGAATTCAGGTATACATTGTCAAACTCGCGATAAGCATCCGATTGAGCTAAGGCACACTGCCCTATGAACCAACAGATAACTAACAGGTAGTTCCTGAAATAATGCTTTATAGTCATTCTTAAAAAGAATTATTAAATTCGGATTATGTTGCGATATGTAACAGCAAAGATATGCTTTTTTTAATTAAGATAGCTTTCTGAAATTTTATCTTTACAGCACCAGTCTGATTTCATAAATCCTCTTTTCTGCTGACAGAAGAATGAGAAAATGTAATTGGTTTGTGTTTCTTAGAAAAGAAAGATATTCAATAAAAAATCATATGGATTAAAATGTAAGAGTGCTGCTTATGATCTATAAATTCAAAATATTTTAAAATAAATGTATGAAATATTGGAAATATTAAAAAGGGTTTGTAATTTTGACACGTATTAAACAGATGAATGAATAATATAAAATCAGAAAATAAATGTCGTGTTTTTATTATTCTCTTTGTTCATAAAATCAGGATAATGATATCCTCTAATGTTATAAATAAAACGTATATATCCATTAGGCAAAATGGATTTTGGTGAATGATTTCAATTTATATGAACTAATATTTTTTGATTATGTCCGTAAAATCAAAAATATTGCTGATAGCCCTGTTACTACCGGTATTACTTGGCAACAACACAACAACTGCACAATTGTTTCAGGATTCGACGACAATGAACCTGATTAAAAAGGATATCGATTGTATTTATAATATGGAGTTTACGAATGCCCGGGAAATTTACATGAAAATCAATAAGTCATATCCCGGACATCCGGTTATATTTCTTCTCAGAGGATTACAAACTTATTGGAAGAATTATCCGTTGTTGAATACAAATCCTGCCCATGTTCAATTTGAAGAAGATTTACGTGAATGCATCCGGATATCCGAGAAAAAGAGAATCCCGGGGTATGAAGCAGAATATCTTTTGAATAATCTGTGTGCAAGAGGGATGCTTTTAGAATATTATAATGATAATAAACTTACTATGGATGTGATTCCTCTGGCAACCAGTACCTATGGTAATCTGAGAAAATCTTTCGGTTTAACGAATGCCTGTACGGATTTGAAGTATTATACCGGAGTTTACAATTATTACCGGGAAGCCTATCCCAATGTATTCCCTGTCTATAAACCGTTGGCACTTTTATTCCCATCAGGAAATATAACAACAGGATTAAAGGATTTGCACAGTGTTGCGGCAAACGGTGTAGTGCTCAGGGCTGAATCCTATTATTTACTGGCCTGGATTTATATAAACTTTGAAAATAAATACCAACAAGCCATTGGCTATTGTAAGTCTCTCAATACGTTGTATCCGGATAATGTGTCGTACCTTTCGATGTATATCAAAACTCTACTGATACTAAAACAATATGATGAAGCTGAGAAAATCATTATTAATTCCCAAAAACAAACAGTAAATAAATATTTCCAGGCACAACTCTTCATTTTTAAAGGTATTTTGCAGGAGAAGAAATATCATGATTATAACCAGGCTCAACAAGATTATCAATCAGGTGTCAACAGGATAGCTCCATTTGGTGCGTACGGAAATGAATGTGCATCCTATGGGTATTTTGGCCTGAGTCGCATCAGTGTAATCAAAGGAGAAAAGGTTGTTGGTAATAAATTGCGTGAAAAAGCCATTAAACTGGCGGCTTTCAAGAAAATTAATTTTGATGAATAGTTCTCTCACCTAAGGGTACAATATGAATGAATCATTCATCCGGTTGTTTATCATTACTACCTTCCTTTTAGTATGCAACGGATAACTGGACTACTAGATTAATAATTTATTTAGTTCTAATTTTGAAACGAAATATATTTAATTTGTTTTTTTTTATTCTAAATGAAATCAGACTACTGCCTAAAATCTATGTAGCTGCGAAATCTCTCTTTCTCAGAGAGTCCTTGAAAGCAGTATGAACCTGAAAATAAACCCGAAATCATCATGCTTCATGTACTTCAACTTGTTTTATCTCCTCAACTTTTATTCCCTGTAAATGTTTATATTGAACCATATATTTTATTCTTTTATTTGAGAACTGTTTCGAATTTAAAACAATAATATTCCGGCATAATCGTTAATTCGTTTTGATTTATAATTGAAGAACAGCAATAAATAAATCGTATGAAAAACAAAATAGGTTTATTATTTTACTTTGTGTTGTTTGTTTCCGGTGTTTATGCCCAACCAATGACCATAACTTCCCATACTTTAAACTGGAAAGGGATAGCGACATGGCATGCCGGTACTTCCACTGTTCAGGTGATTTCGTTCGATAGTGCACAATATCCATCCCCTAATTACCTGCCCTATTACAGCCAGCGGTTGTCATACAATCCTGCATTTTCATATCAAGCTGAACTAAAAAATTCAATTTTTATTCCGTTGACACCTGAAGAAAGTAACATCTTATCCGGGATTCATTTCATTCAGGCAGATCCTGTAATTAAATCGGAAATAATATATGAACGGGCTGCAGGATCATTGAATGTGAGTATATTCCCTTTTATAAAACGGGATGGTAATTTGATGAAGTTGTCATCATTTGATTTGCAAATTTCAAAAACGTCACTTCCTCATAAAATAAATGCTGTAAATAACCGGGTATATACAACTACATCTGTTTTAAATCAGGGTAAGTTTGTGAAAATAAGAATTAAAGATAGTGGAATTTACAAATTAACCTATGAAGATTTAAGTGCCATGGGGGTTGATCCGGCAAATGCACATGTCTTTGGGTATGGAGGTGCCGTTCAAGAACAGAGTTTCTTATTGCCAAAACCGGATGATTTACCCGAGGTGGCCATATATATGAATAAAGGGGCAGATGGTGTATTCAATGCCGGTGATTATATTCTGTTTTATGCACAGGGAATTAATAAATGGGCATATGATCCTGTTGATTCGATGTTTACGCACAAAATAAATCCATATTCCAGCTATGGATATTATTTTGTTTCATCCGATGCAGGTGCAGGGAAAAAGATTGAGGATAAGACAATCGTTGTTCCAACTGCAGCTACCATTCATGCCGTTGAAGAATTTACCGATTACAAGGTCTATGAAAAAGAACTTGTAAACTTATCACTCTCCGGTAAAGAGTTTTATGGTGAAACATTTAATGATGTAACTGCATATGTCTTACCTTTTAACTTCCCAAATGCTGTTTTGACAAATTCCACTACTGTGCGCCTGGATGTTGCAGCGACTTCTTCGGTCGGATCAAATTTTACACTTAATTTGAATGGAGCACAAAGTAAAACTGAGACGGTGGATAAAATTTATGATCTTCAATATCAAATGGCTGTCGGTACATCCAATATCTTTACTTTTACACCTCAGACTGATGCTTTTAATTTTAATATTTCATATTTAAAATCAACGTCAACATCGGTTGGATATTTAAATTTCCTTGAAGTAAATGCACGCAGGCAGTTGAAAATGAGTGGTTCTGTCATGCGGTTTCAAAACGTTGACTATCTGGGACAATCGTCCTATCTTCAATTCCTTTTAAGTAACGCGAATGCAAATGTCCGGATTTGGGACATAACTGATATACAAAATATTAGTAGCATTGTGGCCGGAACAGAAAATGGAAAAATGACATTTGTTGATACGGACAATGAAGTTAAAAACTATCTGGCCATCGATCCTACCGCTTCTGCTGATTTCCCTAAACCCGATGTTGTGGGAGTAGTGCCTAATCAAAACCTTCATGGAATTGCACAGGCCGATATGATTATCCTCACTCATCCCAATTTCTTGACTCAGGCACAAACCCTGGCTCAGGCACATCGCGATCATGATAAAATGTCTGTTGAAGTAGTTACAACCGATCAGGTATATAATGAATTTTCCTCCGGAACACCCGATGCAAGTGCCTATCGTTGGTTGATGAAAATGTTGTACGATAGGGCATTGCAAACAAACAGATCAGGGATACCCAACTATTTATTGCTTTTTGGTAAAGGCAGTTATGATAACAGAAGGCTGCGTTCCGATTCAGGTGATAATTTTATTCTGACTTACCAGGGAAATAACTCTCTGATCTTGACTCAATCGTTTGTTACTGATGATTATTTTACTTTTTTGGATGATAATGAAGGACCTGAAGATGTGAATAATCTAATGGATATCGGTGTCGGCCGGTTTACTGCTACCACTTCTCAACAGGCAACCGATGTCGTGAATAAAACGATCACTTTTATGAGTAATCCGGTTAAAGGTTTTTGGAAGAATCAACTTTGTTTTGTAGCTGACGATGGCGATGGCTCTATTCACGCCACTCAGGCTGACGGAATTGCACAAATGCTCAGTTCGAAATTTCCGGATAATCAGATTCATAAAATTTACTTGGATGCCTACCAACAAATCAACAATGCCAACGGACAAAGCTATCCCGTTGCAAAGAATCAATTGCTCAACCTGATTCAATCCGGTTTATTTCTGTTGAATTACACCGGACATGCCAACTCAAACGGATGGGCAAATGAATTGGTTTTGACACTGAACGACGTAAAATCAATGACCAACATCCATTTACCACTTGTTGTTGCTGCTACCTGTGATTTCGTTCAATTTGACAATCGAACTTTCTCTGCTGGAGAAGAAGTCGTTTTTAATCCCATAGGAGGGGGGATAGGGGTGCTATCTGCTACCCGCCCTGTGTTGTCGGATTTGAATTATGTCCTGGATAAGCAATTTTGTGAGACTTTATTCTCAAAACAGAATGGAGCGAATTTGTCCGTTGGGGATGCAATTGTTTCTGCCAAAAATAGCATTGGAACCGGAATTAATAAATTAGCGTATGTTTATGTCGGCGATCCGGCCATTAAACTGAATTATCCGACAAAATACCAGGTCCTTACAACAATGATAAATGAGAGCACTTCTTTCGGAAAAGATACCCTACGTGCTCTTTCCGTTGCATCGGTCCATGGGATCGTTGCCGATGATACCGGAAATAAAATAGATAATTTTAATGGAACCCTTCATACTGTTGTCTACGATAAAGTGCAACAATTCACCACGCTGAATAACGAGGGGGATGGTGCGATGTCCTATACCGACCGCCCAAACACCTTATTTTCGGGGGATACAAAAGTGATAAATGGAACGTATAGTTTCTCCTTTATGTTACCAAAAGATATTAAATACAATTATGGCGGCGGAAGGATAAATTATTATGCCAATGATGATTCAACAGATTCTGAAGCACAGGGTTCTTTTGAGAATTTCATTATCGGAGGCACGAATTTGAATTATAATAACGAGACCGATGGTCCTAAAACCGGTATTTTTTTGAATTCCGAGAATTTTTTATCAGGGGATAAGGTGAATGAAACACCCCTTTTTATTGCTAATGTGAGCGATACGGATGGTATCAATGTTGTTGGAAGTGGTATCGGACATGATGTGATGTTGACTATAGATCATGACCCTGCACAATCGTATGTTTTAAACGATTTTTATCAGGCGAATACCAATAGCTATACAAGGGGGGTAATCAATTATAAAATACCTTTTATGGAAAATGGGCTGCACTCTCTTACTTTCAAAGTCTGGGATTTATTGAATAACTCAACCACTGACTCAATTAAATTTGAAGTCGTCAACGGATTGGCACCTGAAATCTTTACCGTTTATAATTATCCGAATCCGTTTAAAACAGAGACAAAAATCGTAGTGAAACACGACAGGCCGGAAACAATTTTAAGTACTACTGTCGAGATATTTGATATTTTAGGTCGTGAAATCTGGTCGTTTTCTCAGACCGGTGCCGATGATATTTCCTGGAATGTAATCTCAAACAACGGTTACCATATAAAAACCGGAATCTATTTTTACCGTGTCAGTATTAAAACCAACAACAGTGACAGTACTTCGAAGTCGAACAAAATGTTGGTTGTAGAGTGATATATTGTCTTATAAAATCAGTTTGTAAGCTCGTTTTTTTTTAGGGAGAGATATTTGATTAAAATCTTTTATTTACAAGCACTCTCAATCCATCGGCAATTGTATCGATCTGTATTTCTTTGCCTTCCACGTAGGGTTCACCATCATAATGAAAGGGACCCGATTCTTCTCGCATTAATGTTATTTTCTTCGAACGGAGCGTTGTCATAAATAAATCTTTGTCGATTGTCTTAGCGAAAAGTTGTAAGGCCAGGGTTGGGATAGCAATAATCGGGAAGCTGCTCATAATTGAAATATCCAGTTTCCCATCCTGCACACTTGCCTGTGGAGCAATGTAGGCATTGTTTCCCCATTGGGAGGCATTTGCAAACGT
>Ga0302206_1000216_pt1 | contig 24094 bp, 19 predicted proteins | sample II_Fen_E2_1_FD_194581 | JGI IMG/M metagenome (GOLD analysis project Ga0302206, IMG submission 194581) | Peat permafrost microbial communities from Stordalen Mire near Abisko, Sweden - II_Fen_E2_1 | ecosystem: Environmental > Terrestrial > Soil > Wetlands > Permafrost | place: Sweden: Abisko...
AATATATTCTCCGCTGGTAGGTTTATCAAGACATCCTATGATGTTCAGCATTGTTGATTTTCCCGATCCGCTGGCTCCCATTATTGCTACAAATTCACCTTCATTAACAACCATATCAACTCCTCTGAGCGCGTGGACTGTCACTTCTCCGACAAAATAATCTTTTTTAAGTTTTACTATTTCAATAAGCTTCTTCATAAAAGTAGTATCAGTTTTATCTTCTGGCTCCGCCCGGACGTGTTGGCATAAATGGACTTGTTGTTGCTGCAGGAGTTGCAGCTGCTGTTGTTGATTTACCGGCAAGAGTCATTGAAAGAATAACTTCATCACCCTCTTTCAATCCCCATTTTACTTCAGCATTCGATCCATCGATGGCTCCTGTTGCAATGCGTGTGCGATGAACCTTATCGGCTGTTTTTACCCAAACAACGACCGGTTTTTTCCCTGTCTGGCCACCGCCCTGAAAGCCGCCTGAGCCTGCCTGACCTGTAGCACCTTGTCCGGGTGTTATTCCTCCAGCATTCTGTCCACCGGCATTCTGTCCACCAGCTCCTTGTCCAGCTGCACCCTGTCCTCCAGCACCCTGTTGTCCACCGACACCCTGTCCACCGGAACCCTGTCCACCGGAACCAGGTCTTTGTCCCATAGGATTGTTCTTCATGTATTCAGCAAGATATGCAGCATCCGGAGTAAACCTTAGTGCCTTACCCGGTATAGTTAAAACACTGTCAACTTTCTGGACCAGCACAGTAATATTTGCAGTCATCCCCGGCATAAGTTTCTTTTCGGGATTAGGTGCATTCACAATTACGGTATATGTTACCACATTTGAAGTGACAATCGGCTGTAATCTTATCTGTCTTACCGAGCCTTTAAATGTTTCATTTGGATAGGCGTCGACAGTAAAGCTGACAGGCTGATCTGTTCTTACCTGTCCAATATCTGCTTCATCAACATTTGCCTGTACCTGCATCTGTGTAAGATCATTGCCGATAGTAAACAGGTTCGGTGTGCTGAAGCTTGCTGCGACAGTCTGTCCCTGATCGACTGCACGGTTCAGTACTACTCCGATAATAGGTGAATAGATAGAAGCATAATTAAGATTTACAATGGCTTTATCATAACCGGCCTGGGCGGTTTTCAGGTTAGCCTTTGCTTTATCATAACTATATTTAACCTGATCATAATCAGCCTGGGCTACCAGCTTTTTATCAAGTAATGCCTTATACCTTTCGTAGGTGGCAGTCTGAAATTCCACTTCGCTTTTTGAATCATCAAGGGAAGCCTGTGCCTGTTGTACCTGTGTCTGTAAAGGCGTTTTATCAAGTTCAGCCAGCAATTGTCCCTTTTTGACATTTGAGTTGAAATCCACATAAATTTTCTTTATTACTCCTGAGACCTGGGTCCCGATCAGAACTGTGGTATCAGCTTCAACTGTGCCGGTAGCTGTAATTGTGTTTATAATGGAGCCTTTTTTAACAATTGCTGTTTCATAGGTGTATGATTTTTCTCCTTTATGGCAAGCACCCGCCACGAAAAACACTAATGAAGTAATTATCACAATGACTGTCCTGTTGATTTTTCTTCTGCTTTTCATTACTGTTGTGTTTTACTTTTATTTATTATTTATTATTTATAAATCTATTTGAATGACAGAGGCTGTCCCGTATAGAAATCAAGAACTTTATAACTGAAAATTAATCTGTATTTTGACTGAAGAAAAGAACTCTCTTCAGCTATGAAAGTTGTTTTTTGTACCAGGAAATCCACAGAGTTCATCAGCCCCTGAAAAAATTTTGCAGATGCAACATCAAATGACTCTTTTACAGCATTATATGCTTCAGTGCTTGCCTCAAATTCGATTTGCGATGAAACGACATCCTGGCAAGCCTGTTCTATAGCTTTTCTAAGTTGATTTTTGATGTTCATCTCATCGAGTTCAGCACTATTTGTGTTTTTCTTCGCAATAGCCACATTTGTTCTGACCTGTTTGTTCAGATATATGGGAATTGATGCAGAAAGGCCGATTGCCGGAGAAATGTTGTTTTTAAGCTGATATCCTGCTCCTGATCCGGATTCACTGGAATATAAAGTTGACAAACCAGCATTCATTGATAAATCCGGATAAAGCCCGGCTTTAGCTATATCAACACTAATCTGTGAGCTTTTCTTACTGAGTTCTGCATTTTTGACCTCGGGTTTTATTCCCAGTGCAGTCTGATATACCTCAACAGGATCGGGAGTTCTCTTCTGGTTAATAAGGCTGTCAAGATTTGGATGTTCAATAGAAATATCCTTGGTCTCAGTCAACTCCATTAACTGCATAAGAGTGATCCTGTTAATGGCAAGCTGGCTTTGTGCGGTAGCAAGTGTCTGCTTTTCTGTGGCAAGTTGTGATTTCACCTGCAGAAAATCAGAATTTGCAATTGCTCCAAGCTTCAGTCTTTCTGCTGCCAGGTTAAGTTGCTCCTCCGTTGAAGAAATCTGATTATTACTGTTTTTAACCTGTTCTTCGGCATATAAGACCTGGAGGTAGGCATTCAAAACACTGAGACTTACAGATTCTTTTATAACTTCTGTATTGTACTTGTCCGCTTCATAATCAATTTCAGATTTCCTGACATTATTTCTGATCCTGTTACCATTATATACTGTCATACCTGAATTTACAGAAATATTTGTGCCATTGGTCCCTTTGAAAACTGTTGACCCGGTTGTGGTATTTAGCTGATTGCTCCAGCTTAGATTTTCCCTGGCAGAACCACTTAAGGAAGGATACCATGCCGATTTAGCATATGCCAGATTAATCTCAAATATACTATTACTTACCTGGGCTTTTTGTACCTGGATGTTTTTCTCAAGAGCATATTGAATACAATCATCTACTGTCCATATCCTGGTTTGTGCTCCAAGATATTCTCCACTTGTAATAAACAGGAGACTAGATACTAATAATACCGGTAAAATTATTTTCATCTTTACTTTTTTTGGTCAGCTTGTTTTACAGAAGCAATCCTTTTTTAATCTTCTGCTTTTTATTTATTATAAATTAATTTATTCTTCACTCTAAGACACTTGTGTAGTCTTCTTTATTCCTTCATTAATCAAAAAGTTTGAAACTTTAACTTTTCTTAACTAATTACAGATTACCAATTATCTAACAAGACTGATCAGAAAAGGTTTAATTCAGATAAAACAGAATAATTCAGGAATTGTTAACAATTCAGAATGTATTCAATTAGTTAAATTATTAAATATTTTATACTCTTTTTGCAATATCCTTTTATGTATTCGGTTATAATATAATTCTGGAAGACATAAATAACTTAATAAAAAGCAAGTATGAAGAAGAAGAATTACATTTATCTGCTGAGTCTCACTGCCGGACTTTTTATTCTTATCGGATGCAGTAAAAGCTCTAACAGTACAAGTTCATTGTATGTCCCGACAAGCGCTGATGTCACATCAACAGCTACTTTAGCGGATCTGCAGCAGGGACGTACACTTTACATTAATAATTGCAACAGCTGTCATTCATTATATTCTCCTGATAGTTATAATTCAACACAATGGAAAAGTATTATAGGCAGCATGGGACCAAAAACTTCAATGTCATCTTCAGAAATTCTTCTGGTTACAAAATATGTTACGAGGGGTAAATAATAATCTCAAAGGAGACATTTTGAAAATCCTTTACTAACTTTAGAGGATATCAGGTTATCTGAAGATGTTAATGAATAAGTACAAATTCAATAAAAACCCTTACAATATTATTGATGATTTATAATCAATGGTACGTGGTTCTGGAATCAAAGGAACTGAAAAAGGATAAACCTCTCAGGGTAACCAGGTTTAGTAAAAATCTGGTTCTATGGCGGGATGTGAACAGTAGGGCCTTATGTATTGCAGATGAATGTTGTCATCGGGGAGCCTCTCTTGCATGCGGTAAAATTATTGGTGGCAAATTGGAATGTCCTTTTCATGGGTTTATATATGACGGATCAGGAAATGTCGTGGTAATTCCTGCTAACGGGAAAAACAAGTCAGTACCTGAGACAATGAAGGTACGTTCGTTTATAACATTTGAATCCTCCGGATTTATATGGCTCTGGTGGGGAGATAATGATAAAATAAAAGGAGATCCGTTTTTCTTTACTGAGCTTGATGGTTTTTCTTATTCAAGTTTCAAAGATCATTGGAATGTGCACTACTCAAGAGCCATAGAAAATCAACTCGATGTTGTCCATTTGCCGTTCGTGCATAAAACAACAATCGGGCGGGGTAACAAGACCCTGGTTAATGGCCCGGTTGTGACAAGAGAGAATGAACTTATAACTTTTTATGTCTTCAATACTGAGGATGATGGAAAAACTATTCCATTGAAGCCTGATGAGATTGAAAATTATAAAAATCTCTTTCATCTTAGTTTTCATTTCCCCAATATCTGGCAGAATTATATAAGCGATAATATCAGGGCGTTTGCTGCGTTTGTCCCGGTTGACGAGGAGAACAGTATAATCTATATCCGGTATTATCAGAAAATGATAAAAATACCAATATTGAAAGAGATCTTTAATTATATCGGAAAAATTTCAAGCATAATAATCCTGAGGCAGGATAAACGGGTTGTCACAACCCAGTTACCTAAAAAAAGCGGATACGGGATGGATGAGAGACTGATAATGGGCGATAAGCCTATTATTGAATACAGGAAGCACAGAGAGGAACTTTTTGACACTGGTCATAAAAATCAACCCCGGATTTAGTTGCTTCACCATTCATTTTTTCAATTTCGCTGACTCTTTTAACTAGGAGGGTTAAGGGCTGATTATTTTCGTTGCATAAACAAATCTTAAAAAAGATAAAGCAATGAAAAATCGGTTAAGCCTTGTTCTGGAGATTATATTATTAATTATTAGTTTTAGTGCAGCTGCTCAGCCTGCACTTATCGTTCCAAAAGGAACTATAAGTGGTATTCTGATTGATAAGGAAGACGGAGTTCCGGTAAGTTTCTCAAATGTTGTTCTGTACACTGTAACAGATTCTGCTATTGTGACATGGACTATATCAGACGATAATGGAGCTTTCCAGCTTGTAAAAGTCCCGGTGGGAAATTACAATCTCATAATTAATTATATAGGATATAAGAAACATAAGATTGGTAATATTTCTATCGACAGCAAAGATCCCATGATTGAATTAGGGAAAATTGAACTTAGTAAAGATGCTGTTGCATTGGCTGAAGTAAAAGTTGAAAGCTTTAAAAACACCTTTGAAGTAAAAAGCGACAGGAAGGTTATAAATGTTTCAAATGATATTAATTCAGCAGGAGGAACAGCAATAGATGTTCTGAGAAACGTACCAGGGCTGACTGTTAATGCAGATGGAGTTGTAAGTCTCAGAGGAAGTGATAATCTCAGCATTCTTGTTGATGGCAGACCCACATCAATTGATGTCACCAGGCTTGAACAGTTGTCTTCTTCCGAGATTGAAAGCATAGAGCTGATAACAAATCCTTCTGTTAAGTATAATCCTGAAGGTAAGAGTGGCATTATAAACCTGAAACTCAAACATAAAAAAGATACAGGATTCAGTGGTAATTTTATGCTGAATGCAGGTACAGGCAATAAGTACACCGGATCAGCAGGATTAAACTATAATACAGGCAAATTTGATTTTTTTGCTGGCTATGACGGTATAAACAAGGCTGTCAGTTCAACACGGTTTCTTTTGCGAGAATCCTTCTTTACCGATTCTCCTCATTTCCTTCAACAAGATGTTAAGACAAAACTGAATATCAGATCGGATAAATACAAATTTGGACTGAACTTATACCTTAATCCAAAAAATTCATTAACCTTAAGTATGTCAGGGAATCCTTCAAAAAAGACTGATGCTGATCATACTCTTTCACAATATTTTGACACGCAAATGAATCTCATAGAAAGTATTTTTACATTAAACGCTGAAAATGAAAGAGAAAAGTCAACCGATTACATCGCAGGATATCGGAAAATTTTTGATAAAAAAGGGGAAGAGCTTACACTAGATTATGTCCTTACAAATAACAGTGGAAATGTTTTTCAGCCAATTACTTACTATTACTCTGACAGTACAGTAAATAATGAGATTCTGATGAATTCAAAAAGCTATAATTCCAATTTCCAATTTAACTGGATTTTACCATTAGGTAAGGATACCAAAATTGAAAATGGTATTCAAAGCATTGTACGTGGAACTGAAGACAGTTATAAGCAGACTAATAATATGAATGGAGACTGGATTGAGGATGTGTCGCAGACAAACAATTTTACCTACAATGAACAGATTCATTCTGCATATTCCCTGTTGACAACAAAGTACAGAAATTTGTCAATTTCGGCTGGTTTAAGATTTGAACAAACTTATATTAATGGTAAACAAGAGATTAATAGTGAAAAAATCAGGCAGAATTATTTCAACCTTTATCCTTCATTCAGTCTTTTGGATCAGCTCAATGATAAAGCCAGACTGCAATTCAGTTATAGCAGAAGGATTAACAGGCCTTCTTCACGAATGATAAATCCCTTTGTCGACCGTTCCAATCCTGAGATACAGAGAAGTGGTAATCCCTTTCTGAAACCAGAGTATGTAAATTCTTTCGAGGCTGGTTATACAAAAATTATGGGAAGTACCATCCTGGGATTTACGCTATATTATAAAAAAATAAATAATGTTATAAATCAGGTGACAGTGCTTGACAGTACCGGAGTATCGCACATGTCTCCACAGAATATGCTTTCAGCCGAAAACTTTGGAGTTGAAACGACCTTTGAACATTCATTTGCAAAATGGTGGAGAATAAACGGTAATGCTTCTTTCTACAGGAGTATTATTAAAGGTGGCTCTGAGGATAATAGTAACAGTAATTATTCATACAATTTCCGTGTAAATTCAAACTTTACTCCAGTTCAGAAGTTATCTGTCCAATTAACAGGAAATTATTCGGGTCCGGTTATCGGTCTTTACTCAAAAATGAAACCTCAATATTCTGTTGATGCTGCAATAAGAAAGGATTTTCTGAATGATAAGCTATCATTAACTCTTCGGGCAACCGATCTCTTTAACACTCTCAAGAACAGGTATACTTCATGGGGTTATAATTTTACTGCCTATAACTGGAGAAAACAGGAGACCAGGGTAGTATACCTGAGTCTTTCATATACATTTGGCTCAGGAAAACCTGTCAAAAACGCCAAATCTGAAAATAAAGAACAGGCACCGGCACTGGAGATATTTTAACAGATTTATCTTAAAAGTATTTCAGGGTTCTAAGTTTTTCTTTAATGTAACCGAAAGACTGTCAAGGGAGGACTTAATATTAATATATCTATCGGTGAACCAGATATAACTATGTAGATGATCGTTTACCAGATTTTGAAAAACCGGTTCTTTAAGCATCCTTCGGTTATCAATATTAAACATGTTTTCAGGCTTTAGTTCCTTTGCATAAGTAGACCTTTTTGAAGACTTATCAATATTAGTAGCAGATCCTTGAGCATAAACATATTTTTCAAGCAGATCCAGTGTTGCTTTCTGATCACCTGAACTATTGACTTTGTAATAATTATTCCATTGTGTAATCAAAATCCTAAGGTTTACGTCTCTTATAAGATTCCCGTTTCCTGAATTCAGTAATTCATCGGTAGTACTGTTGGTTAATTCAAAATTTGGGGAGCTTAGACTCAGAACAAGCAATGAATCAAATGACGACATTGAAATCTCTTTAGGTTTTGGACCTGTTAAATCCATTACCTTCTTCAGAACTTCAATCTGGCTCTTATATTTAGTGATCATACGATCAAGAGTGACCTGATTTTCCTTTACCTCTGCCGAAAGAAGCTCGAGATAATTCTTTTCTATTATTTTTTCTTTACGCTTCTCGTTCCAGTTTCCAAAAGCAACAGCAACGGTAACGCCAATAAATATCAACAGTATTTCAATAAAACCTGATTTCAATGTGTCGGGAGTATTTCGAAATGCACTCATAAATTTGCTTTTAAATACATATTTGTCAAAGATAAAATTATCTTTTTACTGTAACTTGATCATTAGTGATGAATCAAAAATTCATTCCTGATAAATGCCGTTTCACTTCTGATTTATTCTGTTTCACCTTTATTTTAGGTCATTTCTTTCTTACTGATTCGTATCTTTGGTTATTATGAAGAGAAATTCAATAAAGAGCTATTTTCTGATTGTTTTACTTCTGGCTGTTGCAATAGGAATAATGATTCATTTCCAGAGGGTAACAGATCTTTTTTTCGGTGATGGAGACAGCCATCACGGCGGAAAGCTAATGGTAAGTATTTCACATCTCGGGTGGGAGTATCTTATCACTGTAGTTGTGGCATTTTTAATGTTTACCTTGAACTATATTATTTTAAAACCTATTGATAAACACCATAAATTGACAGTGTTAAATGTATCTCTTGCTGTCATTCTGACATTGATTTCTGTTTTTGTTCTTAATGATTTATTCTTCTCTCTTTTAAATACGGTCGATCCTGAACCAAGGACCAGGGGCTTCCGGGATGAATTCATATACAGAAATTTCTTTGTATCCGGTCTTGTTATAGGTTGCGTTTTTATTATCCGTCTTATAAATCAGAAGCAATCGGTCCAGATTGAAAATGAAACTTTGAAAAGTGAGGCTCTGCAGAGTCAGTTTGAATCACTTAAAAACCAGCTTAGTCCTCATTTCCTCTTTAATTCTCTTACTGCACTGAAGACTTTGATAAATGAATCACCTTCACAGGCTCAGGAATATGTATCCAATCTGTCAAAAGCTCTCCGATACACCTTGCAGAGCAATGAAAAACAGCTTGTTACTCTAAAAGAGGAGATGGACTTCACCGAATCATATTTATACCTTATAAAGATGAGATTCGATACAAACCTGAATGTTGTTATTCAGACTGATGAAGAGTACATGTTATACAGATTGCCTCCTCTGACAGTTCAAACCCTTGTCGAGAATGCCGTAAAACATAATGAAGTCAGTAAACGAAAACCGCTTACATTAACAATAAAGACTACTAATAAAGGAAGCCTTATTGTAAATAATAGTATCCAGACAAAAATCACTGAAGAAGATGGTACTGGAATAGGTCTCACAAATCTTGCAAAACAGTTTCAGTTGCTTCTTGGTAAAGAAATTGTCATTAGTAACGGGAATAATGAGTTCAAAGTTGAAGTTCCGTTAATTAAATAATGAGAAAATGAAGACACTGATCATTGAGGATGAGATACTTGCTGCGAAACAACTGCAGTCTGTCCTTAAAGAAGTGGGAGGTTTCGATGTGAAAGGAGTACTCGAAAGTATTTCAGAAACACTCGAATGGTTTAAAGAAAACCAACAGCCTGAAATTCTCTTCCTCGATATTCATCTTGCTGACGGATCAGCTTTTGAAATTTTTAAACATCTGAGTATCAGTTGTCCTGTTATCTTTACAACAGCTTATGATGAGTATGCATTAAAAGCTTTTAAAGTAAACAGTATAGATTATTTGCTTAAACCAATTGATGTGGAAGGTGTAAGAAATGCAATTAAAAAGCTGAATAGTTTGTCGGGATCAAAGGAGAATAATCAGGATTTTCAGAAACTGATAGATTCATTCAAAAAAAATTCAGGATATAAAACTCATTTTCTGATCCCGGTAAAAGGGGATAAGCTTTTTCCAGTTCAGTGTAATGATATTGCCTGTTTTTATATAGATGCCAGTCTGGTAAAAGCAAAATCCTTTGCAGATAAAACATACAATTTAGAAAACACGCTGGATGAGCTTATTGAGATGCTTAATCCTGCAGATTTTTTCAGGGCTAACAGGCAGTTTATCATCTCCAGGAGTGCAATTAAGGATATTGATTTCTGGTTTAACAGCCGTCTTTCTGTCAATTTGAAAGTTACAGTCCCTGAAAAGATCCTGATAAGTAAGGCACGTGTCTCGGAATTTAAAAACTGGTTCGGAGGAGGATAAATGATGGCTCAACGGCACAAAGGCGCAATAGCACAACGGCTTATTTTTCACATTCTTTGTGTCTTATTGTTTTGGTGGTAAAAAATAATTAATTAATCTATTTCGTATGAGGACAGATCAAATTAACTCAGGTTCAACATCTTCCTATTTTATTCAGGAACATTCAGTGATGATCAGGGTATGGCATTGGCTGACATTTATCATTATTTCAGGATCAATGATCACTGTCCTGATTAACTCAACTATGACAAACCAGAGGAAAAATATTCCCATGGTTCAGGAGCAGCTGAAATCCAGGGATATCGTTGTTACTGAAGATCAGGCCTTCGCTGTTACCCGGGAATATGAAGATAAGTTCTGGGGTGTTCATAAGCTACTTGGCTACTGTCTTGCTTTTCTTTTAATTTCAAGGATAATAATTGAACTCACACAACCCGGAGATGAAAAGATCAATACAAGGATAAAAAATGCACTTGGGTTATTCAGGAAAAAAGAGGGAGACTGGAAAGAATACAGGCACTACCTGAGAGTTAAGTATATTTACCTCCTTTTTTATATATTATTATTCTGTATGGCAATTACAGGTCTGGAACTGGCCTTTGGCCGCGAATTGGGCTTCTCAAGAGATTTTAGCAGAACAATAAGGGAAATTCACAGTTTAGGACAGTATATTATTTATGCCTTTGTCGTTATCCATTTATGCGGTGTCTTAATAGCCGATATTACCACCAATAAAGGTCTGGTCTCGGGAATGATTAACGGGAATAAGTAATTGATACTGCAAAGTACATAAATCTGTACGCCTGGAGGTATGCAGGAACAAAGTAAATATTCTTGTAGAGACGCCCAACTTGGGCGTCTCTGCTTCTTTACGCCCGACCTGGGCGTCTCTGCTTCTTTACGCCCGATCTGGCCTTCACTGATTCTTTTTGCCCTACCTGAATGCCTACACTTTTATCGCAAGTGAGACGCCCAACTTGGGCGTCTCTACAATTTATGTAAAAATGAGATCACCTTTCAAAAAAGTCATTTCACCACCTATATTGTCAGCATCATTTTGAAATTTTTAATTCAGGCATATTCTCAGGATACATTTGTAAAGAAAATAAAACTTTATAAATGCGGTTATGAAAAAATTAATTCTGAAGTCTGTATTGCTTGTGTTTTTTATATCGATAACCTATTACTCATTTTCACAACCAATACCTGTAGAATTTATGGCCGGGAATAAATACGCATCTGTTGACGTATCATTTTCCAAAAGTTTTGTCCAGAATTCAAAATTTGGATTTTTTCACATGAACACTTTGCAGGCCGACTATAACAACAAATCTAATAATTCATTTGTAGTACTGGATATGCTGACTTATGAAGTGGTAAAAAACATAAAGATTGTCGGAGGAGCTTTTTATGGTATGCCGGGATTCAATACAACAGCCGGTTTTCAGTATAATTATGTCAGTAAGAATGTTTTCTTTCTGTTTGCACCGCGAGTAAATATTGCTGAAATTCCTTCATATGATTTTATGACTATATTTCAGTATAAGAGAGATTTAACCGAAAAGGTTAAATTGTTTTCAAGGATAAAATTGCTGAATCTTTTTGATGCAAACGGACATATAAAAAGTTACCAGTGGCTTCGTCTGGGTTTGGAAATAAAAGGCACACAATTTGGTCTTGCAGCAGATTTTGATGAATTTGGGCCTCATCCAAATGTGCAGTATAATCTTGGCATTTTTATACGTAGAGAAATCTTTATGTAACTGATAATATATCTTCGTGCAGGAGACAATTCAAAAATTCTATGACTATACATTAATATCATTTAATATTAGTTGATAGCTCTTTCAGATACACTGAATCTATATTAAATTTTCATCGGTGTATTAAGCTTTTCCATCATCAATTATTACCTTTTTGTCTTATTTTTTTAATAATCATAAATAGCTTCCTTAGATTCGCAAAAAAGAGAGAATTAACTGAAAGAGATAGATAATGATTAAGATTTTTAAACTTGTGTTGATATTCACAGGACTATTTAGTCAGATTTCTCTGTTATATTCTCAGCAGCAACTTGAAATTCCAAAAATAAAGGGTGAAATTAAATTCGACGGTGTGATAGATGATGAGTGCTGGCAGTATATCGTTCCCCTCATGATGGTTATGCATACGCCTACATTTAATAACCAACCCACCGAAAAGAGTGAGGTAATGTTATGTTATGATAATACTTATCTCTATGTCGGAGCACGTTTATTCGATTCAAATCCTTCAGATATGCTTATCTCTTCAAAAAAGCGGGATGAATCAGACGTGGCAAGTGAGCAGTTAATGCTGATCTTTGATTCTTTTAATGATAAGGAGAACGGCCTTGGTTTTGCTACAACGCCTACAGGTTTAAGGAGTGATTTTACTATTTACAAGGATGCAATGGGAATGACTGATCCAACTCAAGGACCATTTAATATGAGCTGGAATACATTCTGGGATGTAAAAACAACAAAAAATGATAAAGGTTGGTTTGTAGAAATGAGAATCCCGTTTTCAAGTTTACGATTTAAAGATGAGAATGGTAAAATAGAAATGGGATTGATATGCGTACGTCAGATCGCTCATAAAAATGAAATCGATGTCTTTCCGGCAATTCCGCCAAACTGGGGTCCATCGAGTGCATACAGACCATCAAAGGCTCAGGAAGTTGTATTTGAGGGACTTAAATCTAAAAAACCATTTTATATTGCACCCTACGCAATAGGAGGGTACCAGATGGACAATATTTTGAATGATGCAGGAACAGCCTATACTCTTAAAAAGAACCCAAAGCTTAATGCAGGACTTGATGTAAAATACGGTCTAACAAATAATCTGACACTTGACCTGACTTTTAACACTGATTTTGCCCAGGTAGAGGCAGATAATGAGCAAATTAACCTGACAAGATTTTCTCTCTTTTTTCCTGAAAAAAGGACTTTCTTCCAGGAACGTTCAAGTGTTTTTGCATTCGACTTTGAGGAGGGCTCAAGCCTCTTCTACAGCAGGCGGATAGGACTTTATGAGGGTGAACAGGTTCCTATTTTTGGAGGAGCAAGAGTTACTGGTATGATAGGCAAATGGGATATGGGTTTCATGGATATGCAAACTCAGCCTATTAATCAGAGGGCCGGAGCTTCAAATCCTCTATCATCTGAAAACTTCGGGATATTAAGATTGAGACGTCAGGTAATTAATGAGAATAGTTATGTAGGTGGAATTGTTACATCGCGTGTCGGAAGAGACGGTTCATATAATACTGCTTATGGGATGGATGGGATATTCAAAATATGGGAAAATGATTACCTGAATATAAAAGTTGCCCAGGTTATGGATAAAACATTTCAGAATAAAATGGCATCTCTCGATCCTACCAGTTTATATGTCAGCTGGAATAGAATGACGCAAAAGGGCTTAGGTTATGATTTCACTTTTTCGAGAAGCGGTAAGGATTTTGATCCCAAGGTTGGATTCCTTACCCGGAATAACTATACTTTTTATAATGCAGGATTTGGTTATGGCTGGATCCCAGGAGAAGCATCTGCCGTTCAGGACCATGGTTTCCGGTTAATGTCGATGGCTTATACTGATAATTTTAACAATTCTCTTCAAACTGTTGAGACAGATCTTATGTATGTCATTAATCTGAAGTCTGGGTATGGTGTTATGATTGCCCTTAAAAATATGTTTGAAAATGTTACTGATACGTTTAATTTCTCAAGTAATGCATACGTTCCAACCGGCAAATATAAATTTAACCAGATTGAATCACATATTAATTCACCCATGACAAACCCGCTGGTTGTCAGGACCGACTTCTATGGTGGATCTTTTTATGACGGAACCCGTTACTCTTTTGGTTTTGAACCTTCATGGAATATAGGTTCTACCTTACAACTGGGATTAAGTTATAATTACAATATTCTGCATTTTAGCAACCGGAACCAGTCATTCAGCGGAGGTGTTACCGGGTTGAAAGCACTGGTAATGTTTAACACGAAGCTGTCAATAAGCACTTTCATTCAGTATAACAGCGCCGAAAATTCTATGTTGACAAATTTCAGATTCCGTTATAATCCAAGGGAAGGCAATGATTTCTATATTGTATTCAATGAAGGGCGTAGTACCTACAGAGATATTGAGAATCCAAGACTACCATTGTACAACAACAGGTCAATACTCCTTAAATATACATATACTTTTACGTTATAAACTTTAGTCAGTCGAAATGTGACAGTAAAAGGGAGGCATAGATTTTATCTGTGCCTTTTTGGTTTATTCCCGGGTTAAGCTCATTTCGTGACTTTGTGTCATCTCATTTTTCTGATTATCTTTATAACTTCCTTTAATTTTCATTAGTATCATTTAAAAACCTCAAAATTATGACAGTAATAGTAGTAGGCATTATAATTCTGATAATCGGGATTGTTTCTGCCAGGTCCGATTCTCCGTTACATAGTTACAGAACAATGATCAAAACTGCCGGGATTATTGTAGTTCTTATCGGAATGTCAATTGCCTGTGTAGTTCAGGTAGAGCCTGGTGAAGTTGGTGTTCAGAAATTGTTCGGGAAAGTGAACAACGATATACTTGAGAGCGGATTAAACGTTATAAATCCTTTGGTTCAGGTTGTTATGTTTGATATAAAAACTGAAAATTACACCATGTCGGGTGTGGCTGATGAAGGGGCAAAACAGGGAGATGATGCTATACGTGTACTAACAGCAGACGGATTGGAGGTAGTAGTTGACCTCACGGTATTATATAAAGTTATACCATCAGAGGCACCACGGATACTTAAAGAGGTAGGAACCGATTACCGCAATGTAATTGTCCGTCCTATTTGCAGAACCAAGATCAGGGATAATGCCGTGTATTATGATGCAGTTGCATTGTATTCTACTAAAAGAGATGAGTTCCAGGCAAAGATATTTTCAACGATTGAAGCGAATTTCAAGGGAAGAGGATTACTGCTGGAACAACTTTTAGTTAGAAATATTACACTTCCCGCATCAGTAAAGGCTTCTATTGAATCAAAGATAAATGCTGAACAGGATGCACAAAAGATGACTTTTGTTCTTCAGAAGGAAACACAGGAAGCACAGAGAAAAAGAGTTGAGGCACAGGGTATTGCTGACTATCAGAAGATATTGAGCACAGGATTGAGTGATAAGCTTCTTCAGTATGAAATGATCAAAGCCATCTCTTCATCCCCGAATGCCAAAGTTATCTTTATGACAAACGGGAAGAATCTTCCAATGATGGTTGATAGCAAATAGGTGGACAAATATTTTCATTAATAGTACTATTTAAGATAAAAGACAAAAGTCACAAGATAAAAGTATTTGTTCCTGCTTCTCATTTCCATTATCCCGGAGAAAATCTGAATTTACTTTTGTCTTTTTACTTTTGTCTTTTGTCTTTTTACTCTTGTCTTATATTTACCAGAATATTTACGAGGGAATAAAACCCGATCGCTCTTAATCATCTGTTGATGATTAGTATGATATATATTATAGTTGATCTTTGTCTCATTTTATTTTTGGTAGATTTGCCGGTGAGATGAGATCCGAGCAACATCCATACAACAACATTGAAAAATCCCTTTACCATTTTAGTTTCCTGAGGGACATTAAAGTACATGGTATTTACTTTAATAGTTTCGTAAAATTTTTAAATCTCTATTGTTTCATAAAAAAGGAACATGCCAATGATTTTTACTCTGTTATTTTATTTACCAGAGGAACAGGGACGATTAAAATCAATAATGACAATTATAAAATTCAGCCTCAGACTATTTGCATTGTTGCACCGAATCAGATGCACTCATTTGACGGGCTCGAAGATGTAGAGGGAACTATCTTTTTCTTTTGTCAGGATTTTTATGTTGAAGAGTTCAGTATTTTACGTCTGTTAAATCTGTATTCATACACCTCACAAACCGGTAACGAGGTTTGCAATCCATGTATTGCTCTGATTGACAAAGATTTTAATCCTATAAATTCGGTAATAAACTCTATAAATAACGAATACGAATTATATACCCCATCAAATAGCGCTGCCATCATCATTCGGTCCCAACTTAATATCCTGCTGTTGAAGCTTACTGAGTTATATGAAGCAAAATCAGGGAAATCAAACAAAAACGACAGCATCCTGATCCACTCATTATCACATCTTGTAGATTCTTATTTTATCAGGGAGCAGCAGCTTGGGTTTTATACTTCTGCATTTAATATTTCTGAAAGTCAGCTGAATGATGTCTGCCAGAAACATTTTAACAGTGGGTTGAAGAAAATTTTACAGAACAGACTTATGCAGGAAGCCCGCAAATTACTGTTGTCTTCCGACCTGTCAGTATCAGAGATTGCCTACAAACTGAACTTTGGGGATAATTCCTATTTCAATAAGGTATTTAAGAGTAAAACTGGTCTCACGCCCAAGAGATTCCGGGATATTCATAAAAAATTTATACCACAAAAAGCCTGATTTTTACCATTTTCAATAATCTTACGGTTCTATTTTTGTAGCATAAAATCGTAAGAACTATGAAGAAATATGTTTTTTTGTCAGCAATCATTATAGCATCAATTGTCTCTTGTAAAAAGGAAAATACAACACCATCCATTCAGGCACTGACTTTTGAAGTTAAATCCACCAGTTCCACTACCTGGAAATATTTTAGTTTTGCCACTAACGATACTGTAACTGTAACAGATCCATCTACTTCAACAACATGGGATCTTGCATTCCAGCGTTACAGGATCAAAACGAATGGCGGATTATCAGGAAATGGTTTCGGCAGCGCAGCAAATTCCTATAAGAAGGGACAAACAGGTTTTGATGAATTAACTGTAATACCCGACACAACTACTTTTTTCGGGGATGCTTCAATCAGTATTGCAGTACAACAGGGATATGCATCATATATAGTTAATCCTGCTTTATATACATGGTTCACTCTCGAGTTTGCACCACAAGGGACTCAGATAGTGCCAAGCGATTATATCTATGTCGTTAAAACCGGAACCGGAAAATATGCAAAGGTTTGGTTCAAAAGCTATTACAGTGCTACAAACCTGTCGGGCTATGTTACATTTCAATATAAATATCAGCCTGATGGTTCAAAAAATTTACAATAGATGCTGAGACGAATTCAGATCTTTTTTCTGTTTATATTTATTACGCCTGTGATTTTTTCTCAAGGCGTGACTCTATCTGGTTACATTGCAGGTCCCGACAGCATTTTTGTTCCCGGTGCAACAATTACATTAAGCGGAACTACTCTTGGAACTGTAACCGACAAAAAGGGATTTTATAAAATGAGCAAAATTATTCCTGGAACATATACTCTGCGGGTATCGTTCGTGGGTTTCGAAACACTTGAGAAAAAAGTTAATATCAGTAATCCTGAAAACCATTTTGATTTTTCTTTAAAAGAATCAAATATCGACCTGAACGAAGTGGTTGTTACCGGTACTAAATCGGAAATAACACTTAAAAATGTTCCGGTTCTTACTCAGGTCATCAGTGCCCGTAAAATGCTGGAACTTGGCATTACAAATGCAACCGATGCTCTGCAGAATATGGTCCCGGGTATAAATATCAGGCATGAGGGGACGTTGGTAAAGGTTACGCTTCAGGGGATGGATGCAAAATATGTACTGTTTCTTATTGACGGAGAAAGAATTGCAGGGGAAGTAGATGGTGATATTGATTATTCTATGCTCAATCTTGAAAATATCGACCGTATTGAGGTAATTAAAGGAGCTTCCTCTTCTCTTTACGGATCAAATGCCATTGGAGGCGTTATAAATATTATCACTAAAAAAATCAATGAACCCTTCGATGCAAAGTTATATTCCAGGTACTCAAAATATAATGAGTTGTATACCGGAGGAAGTATCGCATTGAAAAAAGGCATTATCGGATCAAGGACAAGCATTAATTTTAGCCGTACGGATGGTTACGATATAACTCCTGATAGTCCTCATGACTGGACTCAGAATCCGTATACCACCTATCAGATAAGTCAGAAATTTGAAATTACCCCTTCATCAAAGTTTTCTCTTATTCCTTATTTTACATATTATCAGTTTGAACGAGCCAATGTCAGCGCAAAACATGCCCACGATCTTTACATAGATCTGAATGCAGGATTGAAAGGGCAATACTTCATCGGCAGGAACTCTATCGATTTTTCATATTACCGCGACCGTTATAACACTTATTCTATTCTTGAACAATTAAATAACAGAAGAGACACGGTTTCATATGATATAATTCAGACATTCAGGGTCCAGGGGAATTTTCATATTTCAGATAAGAACATTTTAACCGCTGGTCTGGAGTATAATACCGAACGACTTTTTTCCATACGTATGGAAGGCGGCATACAAAATGCTTCCGAAGCTGTGATCTATTTACAGGAAGATATCCATATGGGAGAACGATGGAACCTCATAGCCGGCTTGCGGGGGAGCAATCACAGCAGTTACGGGTTACATGCCGCACCCAAACTATCCTTAATGTATAAGCTGGAACCTTTTAACTTCAGGGCATCTGCAGGTACAGGTTTTCGCTCACCTGCACTGAAAGATCTTTATTTGTATTTTGAGCATTTTGGTCAGTTCATTATTGAGGGCAATCCGCAATTAAAACCTGAATCATCAAAATATCTTTCAGGTTCGGCAGAGTTCTCACGTCCCTGGAACAATTCATCTGTATCAGTCTACCGTAATGTTCTATCAAATATGATTACCGAAGAATTGGTACAACTACCGGATTCTTCATCAGAGACTACATATACCTATCAGAATATTGCCAGTGCTACTATTTATGGGGTGGATTTTTTATCGAAACAAAAGATAATCAAAGGCGTATGGGTGAGTGCTGGATACAGTTATGTTCATTCACGTGATAATGAGACTCATAATCAACTGTATAATACAACCAAAAATTCCGGTAATATTTCAGTGGATTATAATTTCAGTAAAAAAAACTATTCATTTACGGCTCAACTTTACTGCCAGTTAATGGGTGAAAGGGTATATCTTAATCCTGATGGAACGACGGGATATGACAGGCCTTACAGTTCATGGCGTTTTACTATTTCCCAGGAATATAAATGGTTACGGATATCTGCGGGCCTGGATAATATTTTCGGAGTTGTGATTCCACAGAATTATGATTTCATTTCTCCCGGCAGACGCTTCTTTGTTGGCATGAATATCGATTTCGGGAAAATAAAGTGACCCCCCAACCCCCCCAAGGGGAGTCTCTTACGCATTTAATTTTTCAGTTAAAGTTGTCGTTTCTTTGTGATCTTTGCGCCTTCTTTGCGACCTTTGTGGTTAAAGGATTTCAAAAAATTATCAACTATTTGATAACTTTCTCAGGTTCATCTGATTCATCCGTGCTTTCAAGTTTTGCAAACTGAAGAGGTTTTCTGAAGAAGTTTGTGCGGTAAGCTCCATAAATTAAACCCAAAGAAAGCCAGCATGCACCAACGACTTTTGCTTTCCAGTCGAGGCTCATCCAGAGATAGAAACATATTGAAAAGCCAAGCAGAGGAATAATAAAATGCCAGAATGTCCTCTTGTCGCTTCTTATAAAATATCGTGTGAATGAGGACAAATTCACTCCCATGAAGGCAATAAGAGCACCAAAATTAAGTAGCATTGCCCCAAGTTCGTAAGTAACAATAAATGCTCCGATAAGTACGATTCCGCCAATGAGTAGAATATTATAGTTTGGAATATGAGTGCGCTCATTGACATGTGCAAAGAATTTTTTCGGAATAGCATTGTCCCTGCCCATACCATATAATAGCCGGCCTGCCCCAAGATGAGCACCCGACCCCGATCCGATTGTAGCAATAAGCAGTGCAACATTTATAAGGTAAAAGAGCCATTGCCCGCCTGCCTTGCCTGCAACATAGCAGAATGCGGTATCCTGATCGGGAAATGTTGTTGAAGGCCAGATCATCTGTGCAAAATAAACCTGAACAGAGGCAAATATCCCTGTTATCAGGCACACCAAAACCGAAGCCCTGAGGATGTTTTTACGGGGGTTATGTACCTCCTCCGAAAGGGTCGATATCCCGTCGAATCCGATGTAGGTCAGAACAGCCAGGGATGCTCCTTTTGACAGGTCCCTGAAAGAAAATGTTTCGGGATTATAAAATGGCTTTGTCCACTGGCCTGGCCCAACCGGATGAATAATCAGGTATCTTATTGCAGCCCCCAGAAAAAGAATAATTATTACCCCAAGCCCCGCCGCAATAACAGCGTTTGTTCTGTTACTTGATTCAATACCTCTCAGATTCATTCCTGTGAAAAGTAGTGCATAGAATACAGTATATGCAGCAAGAGGGATTTCAGGAATAAAGTTCATCGAAGCCTTGCTTGCCCAGATTACGCAGATAATAGGGTTCATGACATAATCAAATATTATCCCCCATCCAACAAAATACCCAAGAGACGGATGAATCTCTCTACTTACATAGGAGTACGCAGAACCGGCGCTGGGATAAACATTTGCCATCATTCCATAGCTTATTGCCGTGAAGAGCATAGCCACCATGCCGATAATTATTGTTGTAACAACATGTCCGTTCGACAGATGTGCTGCAGCTCCAAAGAGCGGCATTGGCGCCGTAGGTTGAATCAGGATTATCCCGTACAAAACAAGGGATGATAGCCCCAGAACGCGTTTTAAACCAGGACCCGACGAGGAAGAAGATTGAGCGTCACTCATATTTTCTGCTTATGAAAAGTTTATTGACCATAAACCTAATAATTAAAAACTTAATTCAAATATCCTGTTCAATAAAAATAAAATAAAGATTTTGAAGCAAATCTTTTATCCATAAAAACGGTCGATATAATTTATTAACTTTAATATCCTCAAAAAGAGAATAAACATCAACAAATAAAGCCTCTTCTGAAAGTTGACGGATGGAATGTAAAAACGGTGGAGAAAGAAATAAAATAGAAATAACTGGAATATTGTATTGAACATTGGTAGAGACAGGTCTCAGACCTGTCTCTCCAGTATCCTAATATGTTTATTCAAAGTCATATAATCTCATGAAACACAATTTGATAGCGGTATTTAAATTCCTGATGCTGCAAGCCCTGCTTTTGGCTTTTTCAACCCGGTCTGAAGCCCAGAATCCATCCTTTAAAGTGCTTGTGGTAGCTTCAGCCGACCCTGATCATGACCCTATGATCAATAAATCCAAATCTTTTCTGGAAAAAATTGCTTTGGAAAATAATTTTGAAGTTGATTTTACACGCGATGCCACCCTGATAAATGAAGAAAACCTATCAAAATACAAGGTTTTGGTACAGCTGCATCTGGCACCATTCGACATGACTCAGAAGGAACAACAAGCAATGCAGCATTTTATATCACGGGGAAGGGGATGGATAGGTGTTCATGCAGCTGGTCTGACCGGGAAACAGTTCTTAGCTCCGGAGACTCCTTACTGGACTTGGTTCGAAAAATTGATGGGTGATGTTATCTATATACCACATCCTTCCAAACAAACCGGCAGAATTGTAGTGGAAGACAAAATGCATCCTGTCATGAAAAATCTGCCTCCGACATTCAATCTCTACGATGAGTGGTATGAATTTGACAGGAGTCCGCGTCCGAATGTGCATGTACTGGCAACCGCCGATGAGACATCATACACGCCTCTGAAACCTATGGGTGATCACCCGATGATATGGACAAATCCGTCATATGACAGGGCGATTTATATTGGGATTGGACATGATTCAACGGCCTGCGCTGATCCGAATTTCACAATTTTAATGCGGGACGCCATACTATGGGCAGCTTCCCCGGTTATAAATGTTGAAAAAAAAACATCATTAATAAATGGAAATCCAAATGGCAGTGTTCCTGAATTTAAAGCGCTCGTACTCGCCGAACGCGGTGGTCAGCATGAAGATTTCGTCGTTGCTGCACTTGAATGGTTATATGGTTTTGCTTCTGAAAAAAACTTTGAGATCACAGTTATTAATCATGCAAGTGAAATTGATGAGGATCTTTTGTCAAAATATCAAGAAATAATTCAGTTAAACTATGCCCCATATGCGTGGGGCGAAAAGGCAATGTCAGCTTTTAGAAAATACATCGAAGAAGGAAAGGGTGGTTGGGTTGGTTTTCACCATGCAACACTGCTTGGAGAATTTGATAATTACCCTATGTGGAACTGGTTTTCAGATTTCATGGGTGGAATCAGGTTTAAAAACTATATTGCTGCAACAGCTTCAGCATGTGTGAATATTGAAGATAAGAATCACCCTGTTATGAGGGGAGTGCCTTCATCATTCACTATTCCGGGTGATGAATGGTACACCTTTGATAAAAATCCACGTCTTTATGTGCATGTACTTGCCACAGTGGACGAATCATCCTATAAACCGGCTTCAGATATCAAAATGGGAGATCATCCTGTTATCTGGATAAATGATAAGATGAAGGCAAGGAATGTTTATTTTCTTATGGGACACAGCCCGGTATTACTTAATTCTGCTGAATTTAAAACCATGTTTGGCAATGCAATAATCTGGACTGCAGGCAAATAATATCTGAATTTTCATAGTAGGGTTTCTTTACATATTCCATTGTTTGTTCGAGGAATAATCATCGTAAATCTCAATGCAAATGGATAATTATATTCCAAAGATTCATCATCGTAAGTCTATCCGTTTGTAAGGATACGATTATTCTCAGTCAGGATTGTATTTTATTACAATATGTGTTCAGGATCGAAAATGTCTGTTCGGGTTAATTGCGAAGGAAAAAAGTGATGATACAGTGGTTCAAAATTTTGAACCACTGTATCAAATGGCATTGAATGACTCTGGAAAAATCGCAGATGAATGTTGGTGGAAATTTCAAAACATTTTCCAAATGCCGTTTTACATGAACCCTTGCCTTGCTCCGCCGAAGTGGCTGCGCGAAGGCGAGTAGGGAAAATGAAAGGAGGTAAAACTAAAAATATGAAATGGCCAATATTTTACATAAAATATGAAGAATAACATAGTCATAGTTTGCGAGATCAGCGGGAATGTACCTTTTTGATAATGATCATATTTTTATTTCATACCTTAGATCTTGTAAATTCCTGTTTAAAAAAAACAAACAGTCAAAAAACTCTTATTTTTGTATTGAATCTTTGAAACAAAGGAAATTAATTATAGATCAAAGAAAATGGCAGAAAAAGACAAAGGGTTTAGTTTCAGACAGCTATTTTTCAGGGATGCAGCATCCGCTCAGCAGGAAAAGCAGGTTTCGCAAACAGCTCCCTCAAACATTTATACTCAGGATGACTTTATTACAAATAAAGTAACTCAGCCTTCTGCCGGCACTCAGGATCAGGCATTAGTTGAAGAATTCGTCAAGAGACTTCAGAATCTTATCAATCAGAACAACCAGCCTGGGTTTGATTTTCTCGAATTCACTGAATCTCTGTTTGAGGAGAAGCAAAATCCAAGTCCTGAGGTATATAAAACGGTATTCAGGATTGCTCAGAAGATAGATAAGTCACTTACCCCGTCACGGTTGCTCGACAGCGCGATGTTTTATAAAGATCTGGTACAACGTACAGCAGAAACTGAAATAAATAAGGGTGTATCAAAAAAACAGGGATTACAGTCTGAAAAAGACAATGAAAAAACAAACCTCGACAATGGTCTTAAAGATACCCGTGCAAAAATACAACAGCTTACCAGGCAAATTCAGGAGCTTCAGAATCAGGAAGGATCTTTAAGCAACCAGTTACTGGCTATCGATCAGAAATATGAAGGGAAGTTTACAGATATCGACAGAAAAGTAAACGCGATCCGTAATGCAAAAGAACAGGTGATAGTTAGTATAGTTGATATTGAAGCGGGTATAAAATCGAATCTTTCTTAATAACAATAAAAACAAATGCTATGCAAACTGAAACAAAAACAATTACCCAGCTGCCTATCATGAAATATTTCGATGATGCCAAGCTGGTGGAAAAAGGGAAAGAGACAATT
>Ga0302206_1000218_pt1 | contig 24008 bp, 25 predicted proteins | sample II_Fen_E2_1_FD_194581 | JGI IMG/M metagenome (GOLD analysis project Ga0302206, IMG submission 194581) | Peat permafrost microbial communities from Stordalen Mire near Abisko, Sweden - II_Fen_E2_1 | ecosystem: Environmental > Terrestrial > Soil > Wetlands > Permafrost | place: Sweden: Abisko...
CCGGAGGCAATGTAGCCTTTGTTTAATTCTGCTGTCTGAGTGGTTATTTTATCATCCTTCTGAGCAATAGCAGCCTGTGCTTCGGTCATACGGTTATTAAGCTGTCCGATTTCAAAATCCTTCTTGGTAAGGGTAACTTTAAGGTCGGCCAGGTCAGCTTCGCTCTGTTTCATAGAAGCTTCGAGTTGAGCAATTTTAACCTGAAGACCTTTAATTGTACCACCTGAATTGTTCAGTTGTGCTGTAAGTGATGCAATCTTCTTTTTGTTCTGGTCGAGAAGTGTATTAACATACTCAATGTCCTTCAGAATCTGTTGTTTTTTGTCTTTTGAAAACTCCTGATCCGTTGATTTCATCGTGATAATGTTTTCCTTCTCTTTAACTGTAGCCAGATTTTTTTCAATCTCATCAAAAGTCAGCATCCATTCGTTGATAACCGAATCGCGTGATGTTAATAGTTGGGTATACGAATGTTTCTGGTTTTCAACGATTGCAACATGTTTTTTCTGCTCGTTTTTGTACATTGAGTTAACAACGAAACCAGCTACAACAAGAAGCAGAAGGGCTATAAGGGCTGTTGTCAAAACGCCTCTTTTCATTCCTTCTTTTTTTGCTTTTCTTTCATTGTTCCGTGAAGCCGCATTATCATTAACGACTGGTCGGGTACTGTTTACTTCATTAGTCATTTTAATTCCTCCTTAATAATTGTTTAATTTATTTAACTGTTTGTATTTTGTATTTTGACAGAACGTGAACTTCAAATTTTTTTTCTGTGTAATGTATATAACTCCATTAAAGGATTACGGCATACTACTTCAAATGCTGTGCCCTGAATAATTGGTTACTTTAACATGTTTAAGATGAGTGAATTATCAATATGCAATTTAATGCCGGAATCGTTCATTTTGAGAAAACAATTCTCATATTGAGAAAATTCGGATACAAGGTTGAGAGTTTAAAAGGAGGAGTAATTTATCACTCCTTTTCTTCCTTTAGTATTCGGTAGATAGTAGAAATTCCAATATCGAGTTTGCTTGCTGCCAATCTGATATCATTGTTGTTTTTCTTAAGGGTGGCTTTAATTATTTTGACCTCATACTCCCTCAGGGTCAGATTATCATTGGCAACGTCAGATAGAGGATCGCCCCTGTCAACCACAAGATCAGCCGGTTCAATCTCATCCTTTGAGGATAAGGTAACTGCAAGTTCAATCACAGATTTCAATTCACGTACGTTTCCCGGAAACGTATAGTTCATAAGTTTTTTTTGTGATTGCACCGATAATTTTTTTAACAGGATATTATTTTCCTCACAGAATTTTCCGATAAAATATGTTGCAAGAATCAAAATATCATTTGCCCTGTCGCGTAATGGCGGTAGTTCAATTGGCAAACCTAATAACCTATAATACAGATCTTCCCTGAAATTTCCCTTTTTTACTTCCTCTTTCAGATTTTTATTTGTTGCCACCACAATCCGACATTCGGTTTTCACAGGCTTGTTACTGCCAATGCGTACAATTTCTTTTTCCTGAAGTACACGTAGTAATTTTGCCTGTAAATTCAACTCCATTTCTGCTATTTCATCGAGAAAGAGAGTACCTCCGTCCGCTTCTTCAAACCGGCCGATTCGTCGGTATGAAGCTCCCGTAAAAGAACCTTTTTCATGACCAAACAATTCACTCTCGATAAGTTCAGATGGGATAGCTGCTACGTTTACAGTGACAAATGGTCTGTCTTTGAGTTTCGAGTTATAATGGATTGCCTTGGCAACCAGTTCTTTTCCTGTTCCTGTTTCACCCGATATTACTACAGTAATGTTTGTACTCATTGCTTTGTCAATCAGGTCATAGACAGTTTTGATAGCCGGACTTTCACCCAGTATGCTTTCTCTGAAGCTGTATTTTTTTTGTACTTCCTTGCGCAGGGTTGTTATCTCTCTTTTAAGGCCTATTCCATTCCGTATATTCTTTACAGTGTTAAGCAGCCGGTCCTTTATATCTTCAGACTTACTTATATAATCGTAAGCCCCCTGCTTAAGTAAGCTTACCACTGTGTCAATATCTTCCTGTTCTGATATCAGGATCACCTGAACATCTGAGTTTTCTTCCCTTATTTTTTTCAGGACATCAAGTCCGGTAAAGTCAGGCAGCCGATAATCAAGAGTAACAATATCCGGTGATTCAAAGAGACAATTCAAAAAATCTTTCCCATTGAAGAAACTCTTTATCACATAGTCGGGATTTAAGGAAAGGGTGTGAACCAAAAGCCTGTTATACCATTCGCTGTCTTCTACAACAAATATTTTAAAAGGCTTTTCGGACATATCGTGAGGAATTCTGGTTTATAGTATATTACCGCTCCTGCAAAGTAAAGTAAAAAAGCCATTATTTACCAGAGTTTTAACTGATTTTCGCTATATGTTCTCTGACCAGGCCACTTACAGCTTTAAATTCCAGTAATGATTCATCCATCAGTCTCTCAAGGGCATGTTGTTCAGCCTTTTTTTGAATATTTTCTTCAATTTTTCTCAGTAAATTGCCTAGCTCAATGGCACCAATATGCCGGCAAGGCGGAAACATTTTATGTGCAAGCTCTGCAACTGAATCAACCTGACCCGATTTGACAGCCACCTGCATATTGTTGATCCCTTGTTCTGTTGATTCTATAAAAGAGAGAAGCATCTGTTTTACAAACTGTTCATCACCTCCTGAAATATGATAGAGATTCTGTAAATTAATTTTATCGGGGCTGCCAGAATTGATTTTTTCTTCTATTACAAGTTCTGTTCCCGGAGATGGCAGGTAATCTTTAATAACAGAAAGAATCGTCGTCAGTAACATCTCTTCAGTAAAAGGTTTTGGAAGAAATGCGTTCATCCCGGCCTTTTGATATTTCTGCCAGTCTTCATTTACTGTTGCAGCCGAGATACAGATCACCGGCATTTCTGATTCAGTTATATTCATCTCGTTCCTGATAAACTGGGTTGCCTTTAAACCGTCAATACCCGGCATTCTGGCATCCATAAACAACAAATCATATTTGTTGGTTTTTAACATTTCCAATGCCTCCATTCCATCGGAAGCCTCATGATAGCTTATTTTCCATCGTGTCATTATCGTTTTGAAAAGCAAACGATTGTACTCTTCATCATCTACAATCAATATCTTTAGGTTTCTGATTTCTTCAGGTATGAAAAGGGGAGGTTCAACATCTTTTTTGACCAGGTTCTTATCGCCTGTCAGATAGGGTATATGGCATAAAATTTTGGTTCCATGGTTTTTCTTACTTATACAATCTATTGTACCATTTTGCAACTCTATAAGTTTTTTTACTATTGATAACCCTAAGCCTGTTCCACCGTATTTACGGGTTGTACTCATCTCCTCTTGTGTAAAATCTTCAAAAATGAAGTTTATTTTGCTCTCTTCTATCCCAATACCAGTATCAATAACCTCTACTACCAGTTCAATATCTGTAGCTTCTTTTTTGATACTATATACACTGAAATGTACTTTGCCGTTTTTTGTGAACTTGACTGAATTACTTACCAGATTTATTAAAATTTGTTTAAGACGGTAAGGATCACCCAGCAAAACATGCGGAGTATCGGGACTTATCGAATAGCTTAATCTGGTATTGTTTCTGAAGGCCTGCCTTTCAAATAGTGCATTAACATCTTCGAGAATCCTGACAATAGTGAAATGTACCTTTTCGAGAGCCAGTTTGCCATTCTGTAATTTTGAAAAATCGAGTATATCGTTAATTATGTTCCCAAGGTGATCGGATGAAGATTTGATAATTTTCAGAGTTCGGGTTGTATTTTCATCCAGTGGTTCATGTAAAAGCTGCTCAGTAAAACCTGATATTGCTGTTACCGGAGTTCGTATCTCATGACTCATATTTGCCATGAAGAGTTCTTTTGTCCTGGCAAGTTTTTCAGCTTCATCTTTTGAATTCTGCAGGGCAATCTGATAAACATGGGCCTTTCGTACATATCGTACTATAATAAACATTACCAATATTGCAAGCAGGGTGCCTGATACCGAGAACATCCCAATCCATATGTAGGTTTTTGCTGCTAATTTATCTGCAGCCAGCGCTTTGGCATTAACAAGTCCTGAAATTTCGTTTTCTATTTTGGTAATAAGGTCATAAAATTTTTCTTTAATTTCAGTGTTGGTGACGGCTAACTTTGACTCTCTTTTTGTAAGCCTCATTTTTGTTATACTGTCCTGGTGTTCCAATTCCCTGAGATTGCTTATTATTTCCTCTTCATTAAGCCGGTTTTGATTACGACTGAAAACACGTTTCAGAATATTATTTTCAGTTTTGTGGGCTTCCAGGGAACTGCTATCGAGTCTGACAGATAATTGTTTGAGATATCCAAGAACAGTCTGGTTATTATAGAGATATAACAACTGGTTCCAGATAACGATATTCCCTTCAATTAGTTTACTGATTGTATCTGTCTGTTGCAGTAGTATCGAATCGTTAATACATTCCGAACGTAATCTGCTCACTTTTCCGTCGATGTTGGAGATTATAGAATAGTAGGGGCGGAGATCGAGAGTATCAAACGTACTTGAATAAATACGAATGCTGTTTTGTGCTTTTTCCAGATCCATTGAAATCTCCCTGATGCTCGACAACCTTTGGTCGGGCCTTAGGTCGAGCTGTACTGAAGCAACAATTGAAGAAAGGTTTCTATAAGACAAATAACCGGTTGCCGAAAGTAAGACAACCGCCAGTATCATTAATAAACCGATCTTTATCTGAATAGATATTTTCTTCACAGGTATTATCCGAATAAATAATACCCAAAGCTATAAAAATTTATTTTCAATAAATTGATCGAGATATACTCTGCAGAGTGCCGGGGCAAAAGTATCCTTAATGACACAAAAATCGTTATCAATGAACACGCGGGATTCAATTTTTTGCATACAGCAAGCCGAATTTATAAAAGAATGGAGAACCAACTGGTATTTCATCTTTTTCTGCACAAAATGAGTACTTTGTTGCAAGGCATTGAAAATTAGATTATTGTAATATTCGTTATCTTCAACTACCAGAATGTTAATTTTTTGTTTCATACCACTGTCGAATTGGTTTCGTCCGGGTTATTCTAAAAATGTGCCAGACTATTCCTGACAGGAAACCAATAAATGTATCTGATTAATTGATAGTAGCTTATATTATAATGAAACCAATTTCCTTACGCACGGATTAAGAAAATATTTCTCAAAATGAGAAAGCGAATTCCTGATTTCGCAGGAATTCGCAGTATTTTCAGAATTATCAGTTCCTGTGATTTGAGTCCTTGTTGTCAGAGTCTTTTATTTTATCGCCTTTTTTGACATTTGTTTCAGTCTTTTTGACATTCCTTCGATTCGTGGTATTCACCTCCTTCTTTTTTGGCTGATTGTTTGTCTTGTTGGTAACTGTATTTTGATGCATTGATGGATTTGCCACAGATTTGTCAGTCACAGTAGTTGTTGTTTGTCGTTTTGTAACTGTGTTTTTCTCAACTGAAGGATTTGAAACTGATCTGTTAGTCTCGGTAGTTGTCGATCTCCTGTTTGATATAGTATTGTTACCTGCAGGAGGATTTTGGACTGATTTGTTGATAGTTGGTGTAGTTGACCTTTTGTTTACCTCCACATTGTTTCCACCCTGAGGATTTTGTACTGATTTATTGTTTATTGGCCTGGCAGAGTTTCTGTTTATCTCCCTGTTGTTACCTGATGGAGGATTTTGTACTGATTTATTGTCTATTGGCCTGTTAGAGTTTCTGTTTATCTCCTTGTTGTTACCTGATGGAGGATTTTGTACTGATTTATTTTCCATTGGCCTGGCAGAGCTTCTGTTTATCTCCCTGTTATCACCTTGTGGTATATTTGTGACTGGCCTGTTGATCATGCTTTCAGTTGACCTCCGATTGTTTGACGAGTTAGCTACAGCGGCTGATCTTCTGTATTGCTCAGGATGATTCTTAGCGAATGTAGTTTCACCATCCCTTCTCTGTTCGGGATGAGAATAAGTGGTTTTATAAGAACCCATTTCTATTCTGTGATTTACCTCAGGAGAATAGGTACGTCTTCCGGAATAATAATAGTCGTTCCATCTGTCATACCTGTGGTAATCAATACGCCGATAATTCCTGACATAATCACGATTCCAATTATACTGATATCCATAGTAATAATTCCATGAGAACGGACGCCATGGATGCCAGTAGTTTGGATAATAATCCCAGCGCCACGACGAATGCCATATAGTATATGATGGGAGGAAAATAAATCTTATCAATGGCCAGGATGCAATTTGAAATGATGTATAAGTAACATATTGTTCATTAACAGCTCTGTTATTACCTGTATATCCGGGATTGGCCGTTTCCCGGCTATTTGCGTCATCATAATTGGGTTCAACAATATAATTCTTCCCATACAATGCTTCATCACCCGTAAGCTGAATCATTACCTGCCCATTCTGAAAACGCTGAACAGAAAAAACAGCAACATCCTGATTCTGCTGAGGGCTTACTGCAACCTGCAGAACAATATTATGAACATCGCCATCAACATTATCAATTACCTTAATGTAATCTACCAGATTATCGCCATTGAGGTCGAGGTTATTAATTGTTGAATTTGGATCATTAAGGCTCCTTTCAAAATCTTCAAGTGTTTTTGATTCCTGGAATAACTTCATAACTGCATAGAGATTAAGATTATCCCCCGGCAAACCAAGGTAATCGTTCTGATTATCCTGCGCCTTTAGTGTGCTGCCAGTGGCAAATAATGCCACCAGAATAGATGTGATTATAAATTTTTTCATAAAATATGTTATTTAAAGAACAAGTAAGTGCAAAATAGTAATAACAAAACTTATACCAACTTTTTTTTAAAATATATATATACTCTTTTTATCGTACAAAAATTTGAATAAGCTGTCTGAAATCAGTTGAAACAAAACAATATCCGATTAATATTTGTATCATTATGCGAAAATACTATTAATCTGAGATTTACAATACAAAGGAATTTAATTATTTATCAAGAAAAAGGAATAGAATATGTGTTTTTCAGCAGGAGCAAGTTTCGCAGGAGGTATAATTATAACAGGCATTGGGGTTGCTACTATCAGGGAAGTTCACAAACCTTCACAATTGGTATTTGCCAGCATACCTTTATTTTTTGGTGTTCAACAGATTATGGAAGGTTGTCTATGGTTAACATTACCTGATGCAGATTATGTTAATATTCAAAAAATTGCTACATATTTCTTCCTCATAATGGCTCAGGTTCTATGGCCTGCCTTGATCCCGGTTTCAGTTCTGTTAATGGAAGAAAATAAAAAAAGAATAAGAATATTAAGAATTCTGCTTGTTATGGGTCTTTCTTTGTCATTATACTATTCTGTCTGCCTGTTGTCATTCCATGTAACACCGCAAATTATGGGTTATCATATCCTGTATAATACTGATTTTCCTGAATCATTTGCCATTATTGCCTTTATAGTCTACCTCGTGGCGACTATAACTCCTCTTTTCGTTTCAGGTATTAAAAGAACGCATATGCTGGGAATATTAATGTTTTTATCGTGCTTAATAACAGCAATATTTTTTACACAGTATCTGATCTCCGTATGGTGCTTTTTTGCTGCGTTAATAAGTGTGGTAATCTTTTGGATCCTCAGTGATTCAAAAAAGGAATTCAATATTAAAAAACTATCTTTATTAGTAAATAATATCAGATAGACAATCACATCAGCTAAAAGTAGGATCTTATAACCTTAAATTAAGGTTTTATGCGAAGATGCAGAATGTCTTATTTGAATCAATGTAATTCTAAATACAAAAGATGATTGATGAAGGATTCAGCCAGAATACTGATCATATTGTTCGTTCTTGCTTTAGTAAGTCTGAGTAATAAACCTGAAAAGAAAGATATTGATATTCACCGGTTATGGGTAGATTGCAAATTAGAGGAACTGATATCTTACGAAATCTTTAATAATGCTATTCAGGGTTATCAACAAATAGATAATCTTCATAAGAAAAACATTATAAGCATCATTGATTTTTCAAAACCATCAACTGAAAAACGGTTCTTTGTAATTGACATTGAAAATAAACAGCTGAAATATGAGTGTTTTGTTGCACATGGAAAAAACTCAGGCGATAATTATGCAAAAAGCTTTTCCAACAGATCGGAATCCCTTGAGAGTTCTCTTGGCTTTTTTCTTACTGCTGAGACTTTTTCAGGTGATAATGGATACTCCCTCAGGCTTGATGGTCTTGAAAAAGGTATAAACGACAATGCCAGAGTAAGGGAGATAGTTATTCATGGAGCAGAATATGTAAGTGAGAAGTTTATTAAAAAGTATGGAAGGCTGGGACGAAGCTGGGGATGTCCGGCTCTGCCTCCCGAAATATCAAAAGAAATAATAGATTGTATTTCCGGAGGGAGTTGTCTCTTTATATATGGTGATGATAATGATTATAAGCAGAAATCTGTTTTTCTTAAGAAGAAGTAATACCTCGCTATTTTTTTACCTCACTGATCATTGCTTTTTACTCCAAGAGATAACGACGAAATCACGAAATTTCTTAGTAAATGCGATCCTTATCTCTGATTATTATCTGCTGCTGGCCTCAGCGGCTTCTTTTGCAACTTCCAGGTTATGTTTAGCTTTTTCTGCAACTACAGGATCCTGATTTTTTGTGAGTTCTTGAAGAAGTTCTATCGCTTTTTTCCAGTTTTTTGCGAAAATATACTGGTTGGACTCATTAAATATTTTACCTGTATAAAGTTGCTGTGTATCCTGAAATACCTGAGGATAAAACTTAGCTACGTAATCCTGCCCGGCCTGAAATGCCAGATTTTCTATCTCTTCACCAGCCCGGGAGACAGACGGTACGATTATAATTAAACCCGACATACTGGTTCTGGGTTTGAAAAGTGCTGACTGGTCAACTTCGCTACGGTTTATCAGATCTCCTTCGGCTGAGTAGAGCGACAAAAAAAACCTTGTATTCAATGAGAAATTTATTGTTCTGTATTCTCTTCCATAGTAATTGTTAACCGTTGTATCCTGCTCAAAAAAGATACTCACTGAATCGAGAGCCAGGAGCAGGTTAGTATTAAATCTGTTACAGATGTTATGGATTGTATCTGCCGGCAGCAATGTTGTCAGAAGTCCTTCTCCAAGGCTCTTGTTCAGAGTATCACCCATAATAAACCTGAAGGAACTGTCACTTGAAAATGATGATAAACCGTCTGACAAGCTCATAACTCCGGCATAATAGGAATTCCTCTCCTTCTTGATTACATTTTCCTGTCGGGTATAATCGAACAGATTTACAAATACAATATCATGCCGGTCTTTCTCAAGAATGATCTCAGGATCAATTCTCTTCCCGATATAGACCATTTTTATGCAGGAAGAGAGCGACATTACTAAGGATACAGACAGTAAAAGCCTGATATATGCTTTCATTTATTCTTATGATTCAGTTCGACAATTATATACTATAACCGTAAAAAGTAAAAAATGTTATAACATATAAATGATATAATCAATTTCTGAATTAACCGGGAAGTGATATGAATAACGGCTCAACGGCATAACAAAGTACACACGAATTAGTAAGTTACGCCATTGCGCCCTTGTGATTTTGTGCCATTATTAAGCATTTTGCTAACCATTATGATGTTTAAGTAGTTCCTTAACGTCATCGAGTTTGAATTTGTTTAGCTGTGATATTTTTGTGTCTTTTCTGTAAGCCGGTGGAACCACCATAAGAGCCTCATCTTTATTTTTTGCTTCCATAAAGAACCATGCCTTATGAACTCCGTCCATGCAACCCCAATCTGCATTAGTGAGAAAATGTGAACCTGAGCTAAGTAAGATTTCTACCGATCTCAGACATTCTATTTTGTCTGATCCATGAGGAATTTCTATCAGATATTTTGACATGATTTCCGTATTTATATAAGGTTAATAAAACGCTTTCACTTCTTTGTAAAACATTAAAAATGTAGTTTTTACAACACTATAATACTTTGTAATTAAACAATTGATAATTGTTAATGTTCGTGGAAAATCCGGAATGGATTAAAGATTGCACATCAGGCAAGATTGGTTTTGTATTCATATCCGGCCTGAATTGAATTTTTACGGCATTTAATATCATTAAATTTTTAAATTTGTATGGTTTTATTAAATAATAATAATATGAAGGAACTTGTACGTTGCCGTCCATGTGGATTTGTAATAGAAGCAGATAAGCTGGGAGATGTATGTCCTGCCTGCGGAATGCCAAGAAAAGTTTTTGAACCATACAGGGAAAGGGTTTCCCGCAACAGGTTAATTTTACTCAATTTTGATCTTCATCCCATTGCCATTCATCTTTCTCAGGCGCTTGTAATAGCCATCCCTATTCTGGTAATTGTGACGAATTTTTTTAAACAATTTCAGCCCGAAATTCTGAAAAATGTTTTGCTGTTTTCTGCTTTTATTTTCCCTTTCACTCTTGTCCTGGCTATTATCACAGGTGTTATTGACGGATTGACTCGATTCAAAACACTTGCGACTCCAATATTAAGAGTTAAAATTATTTTCAGCCTTATAATACTCTCATTATCGATTGCACTCTTTTTTATAGTTCCTTCCGGTAAACTTTACGTTTTGACAATTATACTGAGTATATTCTCACTTGGTGCCGGTTTTCAGTTGGGTTTGTGGGGTAAAAAGCTTATTAATGTGATATTACCAGGCTCATATCCTCAGAAGAAGGGCAGCAAAGCAGTTCAGCCCGAAGGGGAGAAAGTGTGATTGGGGAAATAGGAGACACCCATTTCAGCTTTGGCTCTTTCAGATTTTAAGCTGCGGGACGTTCAACGGGAATGATATCAATATCTACAATTTTTGTTTGCCGGAGTATTTTCATATTTGTTGACTTCGATATCAGTTTGCTGCCAATTAAGTGTTTTGTAAGATCCACTGATTGCGTAATGGTTCCACCATCAAATTCAATGATGATATCTCCTTCATAAAGCTTTGCCCGCGAAGCAGGCGATGAGCTTTCCATTCCTGTTATCATCAATCCTCTCTTTGAGCTGAGTCTGTAAAAATTTTTTATTCTTGGATGAATTTCAATTTCATTTGTCATTAACCCTAGGTATGCTTTGATAACCTTTCCGTCACTTATCAGGTATCTGGCAATTTCTTTTGCAGAATCTATGCCTATTGAAAAACTCAGACCCTGTGCACTGGGAATTATTGCCGTATTAATTCCTATTGCTTCACCGTCAGTATTGATCATAGGACCACCCGAATTTCCAGGATTCATTGCAGCATCCGACTGAAGTATATCATCGATCAGCTGACCTCCCGGTGTTCGCATGGTTCGTCCCACCCCGCTGAGCACTCCTACAGAAACGGAATGCTGATAACCTAACGGATTTCCTATTGCAATTAATAATTGTCCGATCTTCAGATCACCGGAAACGCCAAGTCTTACCGGCGTATAGCCGCTGCCGAATATTTTAATTATTGCAACATCTGTGTCTTTATCAATCCCGATCACTTCCCCGGTAAATTCATTTCCATCAAGCAGTGAAACGTTCAGCCGGTGGGAGTTTTCAATCACATGCGCATTTGTCAGGATCAGCCCGTCACTTGAGAAAACAAATCCTGAACCTGACCCGGCAGGTCTCTCATTCCCCATAATAAAGGCATACTTGTCTATTTTAACTACTGCATTCTTCGCTTTATCGACTGCAGTAACGATTATTTCAGAGAAAACATCCATAATACCTCCGCGTTTAGAAAAAGAATAAATAGCAATATTGAAGCCAAAAGTAAACTGAGAAGAGTTATTGTGTTTGATTATCGTTGTATAACACTTAAAAACAGTGCATTGTCATATCCAAAATCCTCATCCGTCAAATTGTCTGAAACAGTAACAAAATGACATGAAGGAAGGCTCAACGTCGCAACGGCTTTACCCTTTACACCTTTACGCCTTTACAATGAAAAATGATAACTTTGGATTCAAATTCTGACAATGAAGGCAGTAAGCATTAAAGAACTCAAAGAAGAATTGACCAATTATACTCCTAAAGAGTTACGGGATCTATGCCTTCGTCTCGCAAGATTCAAGAAGGAGAATAAGGAATTACTTACTTATCTCATGTTTGAATCATCCGACGAAGTCTTGTATATTGAAGGTATTAAAAGGGAAGTTGATGAGCAGTTTGAGCTGATAAACAGAAAAAGCCAATACTTAATTAAAAAAAGCTTCAGGAAGATTTTACGCACTCTAAGGAAGTACGCCAGGTATTCATCAAAGAAAGAAACCGAAGTTGAATTACTGGTCTATTTTTGTTCAAAGCTCAGAAAATTCACTCCCTCCATTAAAAAGAACACGGGACTTGAGAATTTCTATGACAAACAAATAGAAGCGATTAGAAAAAAAATAACCCTTCTGCATGAAGATCTTCAGTTTGATTATGGTACAGAATTGAATGCATTAACAGGTTAGTTGACCGATAGCACATTTTTCAGATCAGTCCCTGTCTGACTTTACGGGCATAGTCCTCTATATCTATCATAGATCTGTTTATTCGCCTCGACATGACGAACTTTACTTAAATTTGTTTAATATGCTTAAAAACGTATTTTATGAAAGCTATGCTATTAAATTCCGTAACTGACCTTGAACATAATAGTGAGCCACTGAAAATGAGTGACGTACCAAAACCAACTCCTTCTGATTATGAAGTACTGGTAAAAGTTCTGGCATGTGGTGTTTGCCATACTGAACTTGACGAAATTGAAGGAAGGACCCCACCTCCCGGATTTCCTGTAGTTCCGGGGCACCAGGTTGTTGGAATAGTAGAAAGTACAGGAAGGAAGGTTACAAAATTAAAGCAGGGAGAGAGAGTCGGAGTGGCATGGATATACTCTTCGTGTGGAAAATGCAGTTTTTGCCTTTCAGGATATGAAAACTTATGTCCAGAATTTTTGGCAACAGGCAGGGACGTCAATGGCGGTTATGCAGAATATATGACTGTTAAGGAATCATTTGCTTATCCTGTCCCGGATGTTTTGACAAATTCACAGGCAGCCCCCCTGTTGTGTGCAGGAGCAGTAGGTTACAGATCGTTAATGCTTACAGGTCTTAATAATGGCGGATATTTGGGACTGACGGGGTTCGGGGCTTCAGCTCATCTTGTCCTTCAGATTGTGAAGGCTAGGTTTCCGTTAACGAAAATCTTTGTATTTGCAAGGAGTGAAAATGAAAGAGCATTCGCGAGAGATTTGGGAGCATTCTGGACAGGAGACAGTACTGACGAAGTGCCTGATAAGTTGGATTGTATCATTGACACTACACCTGTCTGGAAACCAGTCATCGAAGCGCTCAAAAATCTTAAACCGGGAGGAAGACTGGTTATAAATGCCATTAGGAAAGAAGAGACTGATAAGAATCAATTATTAAATCTTGATTTTTCCGAACACCTCTGGATGGAAAAAGAGATTAAAACTGTAGCAAATGTCACACGAAGAGATATAAAGGAATTTCTTAGTCTGGCAGCTGAAATACCAATTATTCCTGAAATCCGGGAGTACAAACTTGAAGAAGCCAATGTTGCCCTTACAGAGCTTAAGAGAAGAAAGATAAGAGGGGCAAAGGTATTGGTTATGGATTGAAGGACCTTTTTACCGGTTACCCGGAAACCGACAGGAGATTCCCGTTCTCTGATCTTTTATTTTGCAATTTCAACTATTCCGTGAAAAACAGAGATCAGACCGCAGACTAATAGACTTATGTGCGTTTTTGATGCTGGCAAACTGAATTTTTTTGCATTATCTGTGAAAAAGTTTTACTTTTGATTAATGTTTGGTTTCAGAGAAAATATAAGGGTTATTCATTTTGATGCAATTATTGTATCAACTATTATCTTTTTCGGACTGTTGACATATAATAATTCTTATCAAAACAAAACTGAACAGAACAGGAACCACGTTCCAATTTTTATGTCAGTTACTCAGAATAGTGCAGTTTCCACCCCTTGTATACGGTTACAGGTATTCCAGAAAACATGGATATTAAATAAGGACAATTTTAACCTCCTGGCTTTTAACAGCAATCCATTATCAGAAAGCAAAAAGACTGGCTTAAAAGTCTCTCATCTTCAGATTATAAGAGAAAGTTCACATAAAATTCCTCACTTCCTTCTGAAATATCATCTGTTTCCTCCGGAAAACGTTGAACCGCCACTTTTAAGTTAATGCTTCAATCTGTATCTCAACAGATAACAATCTTATTATACAATTAACTTAAAATCAAGAATTATGAAAAGCTTTATATATTTTGTTATTTCTATTGTTATTGCAATAACACTTACTTCTGCTGTCCAGAAAACATCTGAAAGTACTAAGAATATCACGCTTCAGTCAATTGGTAAAAATCCCGGGTCTGAATCATTAAAACGATCGGCAGATATTATTTCCGCCAGATTGAAACTCTTTGGTCTTAACTCATTCGAAGTTAAGGTTTTGGCAGATAAAGGACAGGTTAAAATTCAATTGGCTGAAAATACCGACATATTTGCAATAGAAGGGCTGGTTACTGCAAAAGGAGAGCTGGCTTTCTATGAAACATTTACTCAGAGTGAGATAAAGGATCTTCTGCAACAGGATAATCCGCTTTTTAAATTGCTGAAGCACGATAAGGAACCAAAATCTAATGATCCAAGAGTAGGATGTACAGGTCCTGAAAACTGGAAACAAGCTGACGAATACCTACGGACAGCTAATCCTGTAAAGAATTGTAAATTATTCTGGCATTTTGAACAGGGAAAATCAAGATACTGTTTATTTGCTTTAAAAACCAAAGAAGATGGAAAACCTTTATTGGTGAGATCCGATGTTGATTCAGTGAAAATTGCCACCACCAGAGACACGCAGGAGCCAAAAATTCAGATCAGATTAAAACCGGCTGCAGCAATTGTCTTTGCAGATGCCACAAAGAGAGACCTTAAAAAGGCTATAGCTATTGTCATAGATGATCGTGTTTACTCATGGCCTGTTGTCCAGAATGTTATAGAAGGAGGTGAAATTGAAGTTACCGGCAGTTTTACTGAAAAAGAGGTGAAATATTTTCCGGCTCTCTTCAATTCTGATCAACTTCCGGTAAATTTTAAAATACTTAAATAAAAAAGTTAAGAAATAACAGGAGGTTGTCTCAAAACAAAATGAGACAACCTTTTTTTATTTTGCACTTTATTTAAAGGATTTTCCTAAGAATCATTGCCTCCAAGAAATAACCTAAGCGTAAAATTTTACTTTAGCTATCGGGAGATTCCTTACTTCGTTCGGAATCTTACCTAATCATAATGTAATTTTTAAAAAAATATTGCACTTTTGAGACGCCCCTTCTTTTCTGCTTTAGCATATAATGCCAATCTTTTATCAAAAAATCCTGAACAAAAAATCTCAATTCCGGTTACTATATTGTCAAGAATAAGAAACTACATACGGCATTTACAAGTACGTGTAGAAAGTTAATTTCCAAATACTTTTTTAAGCAACTCAGATGTTCTCGCCATCGGATCCTTTCGGATTTTTAATTCTTCTTTTGCGATCATGACAAAAAGACCATCAATAGCTTTTTGTGTTACATATTGAGTAAGATTCGGATTCATCTTTCTAACTAGTGGTATCTTATTATAGATTGTTATCAGATCACTCCAGTATTTGGTAGCATTAACGTTATCAAGAGATGTTTTAATCGGAGGTTGAAATTTCTCAATAAGCTCAGGTGAAGTTGTATTTTTCAGATATGTTGTTGCAGCATTATCTACTCCCTTAACAATATTAATGGCATCTTTTACGGTCATACCTTTTATAGCAGCTATAAAAATAGGTTTGGCCTCATTAGCGGCTTTTTCAGCAGCCCTGTTCATTGATTCGTTAAATTCATCCACTTTTTTGCCCATTCCAATAGCTCTGAGTTTTGATTCCATCTCTTTCGCTTCAGCAGGGAATGGAATTTTTATTTCAGGATTGCCCCAGTATCCGTTAAGTACTGAGACCGTTTTTACACTCTCGCCGGTACCGTTTACTAAAGCTTCTTTAATGCCATCAGCTGCATCTTTTTCAGTCAACCCCTTGCCCTTGTTGTTAAGTAATTTTTTGGCATTCTTTAAGAACTGACCATCAACGAATTGAACACTAAGTACTGCCAAAATTATAAGAATATAAATCTTTTTCATATTTACCTAATTTTAAATTTGGAATTACTGGGCAAACATCCCGCCAGAATTAGTATAACGCAGTACCAGTTTAAAGATTGCCAGTTGAGTGATATTTAGAAATTAGTGAAAGCAATTGTTTTTTTTAAATGGTTTCGATATATAATCATTACTTCCTGCATTTTAAGCCCTTAACATTTCGTTACTTAATGTAAAAGCAGTCTGGGCAATAATAAGCTGGTCGGGGCGAAATACTAAACAGAGTTCATCCTGTTGAAGGCTTTCTGCAGATCCTCAGGTCCGGCGTTGGCCATAGCTTCACTGAATCCATAAGTAATTTCTGTTTTGCCCTGTTTTAATTGTATAAAAGCAGCTTCGATAAATTCGGTTACAGGAGGGGCGGAATTATGTAAACCTTTGCCACCAAGATCGGTATTAAGTGCCGGTGGTATCACTTCAATAACCTCAATATTCTTAGGTTTCAAAGCATGTCTCAATGAAAGAGTAAATGAATGGAAAAAAGCTTTTGAGGCAGAATATACCGGCATACGTGTGAGTGGTACAAAAGATAAGCCGGATGTAACATTTATAACCGCATTTAATGATTTCAGATTTATAAAAAGTGATGTAAGATGGACCGGAGCCTCAATATTAATAGCAATTTCCTCTTTCGCACGTTGAAAAAAGTCGTTATCTGAAATGGTCATCCATTGCTGAATACCGGCGTTGTTTATAAGTATGTTCAGGTCACTATGCTCTGCATAAATCCAGTTAAAAAGATCTTCTCTTTCTTCAGCTTTTGACAGATCGCATCTTCGTGTAAGAACAGACGGATATTTTTTTGAGATTTCCTCTAAAAGAGACTCTCTTCGGCTGCAGATAATAACAGTATTATTCTCTTTAATAAATCTCTCGGTAAATCCCAGTCCGATGCCTGAACCACCTCCTGTGATCAGAATTTTATTGTTTGAAATTCTCATGATGTACGGGTATAAAATTCGAAAACTTTGTCTATTAATATTGCCAGATCAAAATCCAGCCGGGTTATTCCGTTAGCATCATGAGTGCTCAGGTTGATTGTTACACTGTTATATACATTGCTCCACTCAGGATGATGATCCATTTTTTCGGCTTCAAGAGCGACAGCAGTCATGAAAGAAAATGCATTCACGAAAGTTTTGAATTTAAAATTTCTTGATATATATTTTCCATCAAATGACCAGCTTTTTAATTTCACTGCAAGTAATTCTTTAACTTCAGTTTTAGAAAATGCTTTCATAATTATATTTTTTATCCATAAGGCTGATATCATCTATAAGAGCCGCTATTCTTTTTTCTTCATTTAATGCAGTATAATATAAGAAACTTTTGGTTTCATATTGTCCACAATAATCCAAGATATGAAGTGAATGTGTTATCTTTTGTAAAAGTATGACCAAATGAAAATATGAAATGAAATTTCTCCGATGGATTTATAGATCCTCCGAGATTAAACCCTGTTTCAGATCTTGTACTTTTTGTGTCAGCGGAATGATAGTAAATTTCTCCGCCCAGGGTCACAGCTTTTGAAAAGTCGTATTGAATTTCCCAACCAGAGAATATCCAGTTTTTATTATTACTTCCGGGATTTATCCAATAACCGCCTCCACCATAAGTAGTTAACTTCCCCCATGATTTCTGTAACCATACCGGGAGATAAATTTTTGCCTTTCCGTCACTGAATTCGCTGTTTTTTACCGTTGGTATTTCAACGATAGGGAATATACCAACCTGAGGCGAGTTCTCAGTTTCCTGAATGAAACGGAATTTTATTCCAAATTCAGTATCTGCATATCCGAAATCAGCACCATTGTGGTTGTAGTAAATATAATTCATTGGCAATAACAGATGAACCTGGACATTTGGAATCAATCCATAATTCAATTCAATATGAGGAGATGTTCCCGACCATACGCCAACCTGATAGCTGTTGATTGATGAGATATAATACTCCCAATGTTTAAATCTGACAGTTTCCGGGTCATCAGTATCAAATGGCGGCCCGGCATAAATAAATTGTATATTACATAGAATTAGTATGATTACAGGAACTATATTTTTTTTAATACTCAATATCATAATTTAGCTTTTGGCTTTTCCTGAGATTTTTGAATCAACCGACAGTCCTCCTGCACCATAAATTAATATATAAATAAGAAGCAGTGTCATCGCAAAATCGGTACGGTATTCGTGTGCCCATGGCCAGACTCCTTTATGAACCAGTATAGGAACCTTTGTTGTTATGAAGGCAGTAATCATTATGATAATTAATGGTATAGAAGCTAATCTTGCAGCTAATCCTAAGATAACAAGAGTGCCGCAAATAATCTCAAACGTGGCGGTGAAATATGCCCAGAATGCCGGATTGCTGAATCCAATGGTTAAAAACCTGCCGGTGCCCAGAAGATCAGGGAATAAACATTTTTGTATCCCTTCGGTCAAAAATATAAGACCGACAGTCAGTCTGACCAGTATTGCCCTGTTATCATTATCAGTACTAAATAAATTTGCACTTGCCCCTTTGTTTGTTCTCATGACAATTTCAAATTTTAATTTGTTTTTTCATCTTCATTTTAAAATAAATATAACAAGAAACAGAAACTTTTGTTTAGACATTGTTTATCATATAAATCAAAAGATACATTAACGAACACCTTGTGCCGCACATTTCAAGACCTTCTATTTAGCTGGGACTTTTACTATATAATTGATATGAAAAACCTGAAGATGCCTTCATTTTTTTTGTAAATTCGTAGTCATGGAAAAGCTCTTCCGCATAATTGAGATTACCAAAGAACTTGCCGGGGACATTGCTTCAAAGGAATATAATCCGCACTTTCATGATTTTGAAGAGCTTATTATTATAAGTCAGGGCAGTCTTACGCATTATATTGATTTCAAGGTCGAGGTTTTGAAGGCGCCCTTTGCCTCCTTTATATCCATGGGAAAAATGCACAAGGTTGTGCCGGAGAAGGATCTTAGGGGTTGGGTTATTAATTATAAGACTGAATTTATACCGGATTCTAAACTGAATTTCTACTCCAATTTTTTTACTTTCAATAATATCCCTCTTTCAACCGGTCCATGTCTCGACAGGTTTCTCAGCCTTTGTCAGCTTATCAATTCCGAATGCACGCATGAGCAGGTTGAGCTTACAACAATCCGGCATCTGGTCAATGGCCTTATTTCAATGGTCGATTCTGAACAGAAGCGAAATATTCCTGTAGAGAATGAAATAAAAACCTCACAGTTTACTGCATTTAATAATTTTCTGAGAATCCTGGAAGCAAATTTCCGCCGAAATGAAGGTGTCTCCTTCTATGCTGACAAAATGAACATGTCGGAACGGAACTTAAATATTATTTGCAGAAGCAATTTTCAGAAAAGCGTTTCGGAAATCATCGAAACCCGCAAACTGATTGAAGCAAAACGGATGCTTTTATATAGTGATAAGAGTGTTTCAGAAATAGGATATGAGCTGGGATACAATGAAAAATCTTACTTCACACGGGTTTTCCATTCCAGAATGGATATAACACCAACACGTTTCAGAGAAATGTCAAAGAACATCATTACCTAAGAATACCACTCCTTTTCCAAAAACTGTTACCATAAGCCTTTCCTGATGGTGTAATTTTGCAATATCCAATTAGTATGTTATTAAAAAAATTAATTATCAGAAATTAAATCACAAAAAACTAAATCAAAATGGAAACAAAAGGAAAAACAAAGTGGTCAATAGATCCATCGCACAGCAAAATCGGTTTTAAGGTAAAACATCTTATGATATCAAATGTCCTTGGAAATTTCAAAGAATTCGAAGGGCAGGTAACCACCGAAGGAAATGATTTTTCTACGGCTGTTATTTCCCTTTCACTCAACTCAGCATCTGTTGATACTGAAATTGCTGACAGGGATACTCATCTGAAAAGTGCCGATTTCTTTGATGTCGGAACATATCCGAAGATCACTATTGATGGAAGCGGACTAAAGGATCTTGGTGACGATATGTATGAACTTAACGGAAACGTTGTTATCAAAGGGATTAAAAAGCAGGTTGTTTTTTCAGTCGAATACGGAGGCTTAATGACTGATCCCTGGGGCAATGTAAAGGCCGGATTCTCCATTACAGGAAAAATGAACCGGAAAGACTGGGGATTGAACTGGAATGCTGCACTTGAAGCAGGCGGTCTTCTTGTGGGTGAAGAGGTTAAACTTATCTGTGATGTTGAATTGCTTAAAGTTGCAAATTAATATTTTTTGCTAAAGACCCCTTTCCCTTCTAATAGGTTAAACCATGAATAAAGACAAACTGAAAAATTTATTGTCATCCGGCGGAAGCACAGATTTAATGCCTGTGCTGTTCGTCGGACACGGGAGTCCGATGAATGCTATTGAAGAAAATGAATTCGTATTCAAATGGAGAGAACTTGGAGATTCGATTCCGTGGCCTAAAGCAATTCTGTGTATCTCAGCCCATTGGGAGACCCGTGGTACCTTTATAACAGCAATGCCCAGACCATCGACCATTCATGACTTTGGGGGATTTCCAAAAGAACTTTATAATGTTCAGTATCCTGCTCCCGGAAGTCCTGAATTAGCATTTGAGGTCAAACATGAAGTTTTATCGACATCTGTCGGTCTGGACGAAAAATGGGGACTCGATCATGGGGCGTGGAGTGTAATCAAAAACATTTATCCGGGGGCCAATGTACCCGTTGTTGAATTGAGCATGGATTACAACCTTACTCCACAGAACCATTATGAACTTGCAAAGGAACTTGTTCTTTTCAGGAGAAATGGTGTTTTGATAATTGGCAGCGGGAACATTGTTCATAATCTGCGGATGATATCATGGGAACATGCTAACGAACCGGAATATGGATTTGACTGGGCACTTCTGGCAAATGATAAATTCAAAAAATTGATTCTTGACAATAATTTTAAAGATCTCATTAACTACCAGAAACTTGGCAGAGAGGTACAAATGGCAGTTCCAACACCTGACCATTTTATTCCATTACTTTATACACTGGCACTTAAGGAAGAAAAGGAATCTATCGAATTTTTTAATGATAAACCAGTTATGGGTTCATTATCAATGACATCCCTGAGGATTGGCTGATATTTAGTGATTTAGTCGATTCCGGACTGATCTGAGAGAGAAAAAGATAATAGGAATTCCCTGCGTGTAACTTAATAGTAATACCGGAAATAAAACCTTATCTTTGAACAAATTCGGCCAACAGTATAATTATTAACGAACCAAATATCAGTTTATGGGTAGATCGCAGGAAACATCGAACAAAAAAGAAGTAAAAAATAAAAAGGATAAAAAGAGAAAAGAAAAGGAAAAGAAGCGGCTTATAAGGAAAGAGAGTGGAAAAAGCAGCTTTGCTGATATGATTGCATATGTAGATGAGTTTGGAAAGATTTCCGCGACACCTCCCGATCCTAACAAGAAGATTGAGGTAGAAGTTGATAATATTGAAACCGGAGCCAAGAAAAATATACCTGCTGCGAAAGCCAGCTATATCAGAAAAGGGGTGGTGACCTTTTTTAATGATTCAAAGGGTTTCGGATTTATTCGTGATATGGAAAATAAACAAAGCGTTTTTGTTCACGCCAACAACCTTCAGGAACCAATCAAAGAAAATAATATTGTAACTTTCGAAATAGGGAAGGGACCCAAAGGGCTGACAGCTTTAAATGTAAGGTTGCATAAGGATTAAAAGTTAGCTCAATTCGTTAGGGAGCTCGCCTTTATGAGTCACCGGTTCTTTAATTACTTTGATTTCGTCGAACTCGTCGAGATGAATCGTTCCTCGGTTGTTTGCTTCAAAGTTAAATAAAAAGGTTATATAGTATTAATTTTATGATGCACAACTACTTTCGACTTTATAAAGATTTAAAAATATAATTTTTGAAATTTCTTATACCCTATTTGTCACTCAATAAATATTTGTTTTGCTTAATCTGATTCTGTTCAACGAATATTTCTTCTTTAATTTTAATCTTATTTTAGTGTTTGTTATTGTTTATTAATAGTTATTAGTATATATTTGTTAAAAAATAACTATGAAAACCAATTTACCTTCTATCTTCAAAGCCTTTCAGCATAGTGATGAATATTTTGAAATTCTGAATGATCCTGAACATTCACGGAAGTATATTATCACTCAATTTTTGTACATTGTAATATTCTCTTTCATTTACGGTATTATCATGGGTAGCTACAATGGGGTAATGCAAAGCTTGGTAACCGGGATTAAAATACCATGCCTGATAGTACTCTCATTATTAATTTGCTTTCCAGCTCTTTATGTGGTTCAATCTATGATTGGCTCCACAATGACTATCTTTCAGATGGCGAATATTATCTTTGCAGGTTTTTTTGTCTTCTCAACTATTGCTTTGTCATTTGCCCCAATTGTGATATTCTTTATGATCACTAGCGATAGTTATTCGTTCCTTAAATTGTTGCATGTTGCAATTTTTACTTTTTCTGGAATTTTTGCTGTCAAAACAATTGTTAACGGGCTTAAATTTTCATGTGAAAAGAAAAATATTTATCCAAAACTTGGTATGTCAATATTCAAAATCTGGGTTGTTATTCTTGCGTTTGTAAGTTCTCAATTAGCTTGGAATCTCAGGCCATTCATCGGCGATCGTAATATGGCATTTGAGTTGTTCAGGAAACATGAAGGAAACTTTTATATCTCTGTTATTCAATCGGCAGGAAATTTGTTTAAACCTGCTAATAACTCAGATCAAGACAAACAGGATAAATCTCTAAAATCCAGGACTGATAGCACTTCAAATAAAAACTAAGTTGAACGACGATAAAATAATGACTCTTGAAGAAGTGGCGGAATACCTTAGAGTAAAGCCACAGACGATATATACCTGGGCTCAGGAAAGGAAGATACCTGCTGCAAAACTTGGCAAGGAATGGCGGTTTAAAAAATCGATGATCGATCAATGGTTTAATGAGTTTATTGACGAAAAGTTCAAGAATTTATATGAAGATAATTCCTAGGATAATTTATTATATGGAAAGAAATAGGTAACCTATAATCTATTAATCTATAATGAAATGAAACGATTTTTAATTATTATTGGGATTAGCCTTTCGGTTATATTTTTATGTCTTTTTCTAGCTATGCGAATTTGGTGCGGGCATGGTATAAATGAACGTATCAGTATTGCTAAACAACAATATTCTGGTATAGCAGAAGATGCGTTAATTGCATATCTACAAGATACTACTCATACTCCACAAGATAGGTCAGATGTGGCAATCTGGACATTAGGGCAGATTCGATCAAAGAAGGCATTGCCTATTCTTAACGGACTTTATAAAAATGATCCACTAGGTAAGACCTGCAAAGGGCACCATAATACAGTCCTATGTCAATATGAGATACATAAAGCTATTGTTTCTATCGAACATGGTTGGCTAGGTGCTAAAGAGAAGAACTGGTTTGGTTCATGGTCAAAGCTTAATAAATAATACTTTCTTAACTGGTTTATATTTAATATATTATTCAGAGTTGCATTATATTATTTAAATAAATCAAAATGAAAAGAATTCGCCTAATAATTAGTCTTTTTGTTTTAATTTTATTACTACCTAATTGTTCTCAGATTAGCAATAAAGAAAAAAATGATGTAAAAAATGTCTACACTAATTGTAGTC
>Ga0302206_1000222_pt1 | contig 23810 bp, 20 predicted proteins | sample II_Fen_E2_1_FD_194581 | JGI IMG/M metagenome (GOLD analysis project Ga0302206, IMG submission 194581) | Peat permafrost microbial communities from Stordalen Mire near Abisko, Sweden - II_Fen_E2_1 | ecosystem: Environmental > Terrestrial > Soil > Wetlands > Permafrost | place: Sweden: Abisko...
TTATTCTCACGGCAGGACAAACTATCATCATGCCTGCAAATATTACTCATGCAGTCAATGCAGTTGAGAAATTCAAGATGGTGCTTACCATGATCAAGAGCAACTAGTTTCCTGGTCCCTGGTTCTGGGTTCTTGGTACTGGGTACTGGGTACTGGGTACTGGGTACTGGGTATTTGTTTCTGGGATTTTAGTTTTAAAAACAACTACAACCAACTATCTAGCACCCAGCCCTGTGAAACAATGCTTAAGCGTAGGTTTTGTGCTATTTCACAGGGCCAGGCAACTATTTAAATCGCAATTCTCTTTAAGTACATGTCCTTAATAGCTTCCCTGCTTTCTTTAATCAATTCGTACTTGAGAGTTTCTGTATCCATTATTATACATTGAAAACGACCAAGTGAACATGCTCCGCTATTGAGATATCTTTTTTTCTTATTCAGATAATAGGTATGGTGTGCCTCTAATTTGTGGGTATGACCCAGGATTACAACGTCATGTTCTTTAAGAACTTTCAGCGCATATGTGAGATACTTTATGGTGTTGTATTTCTTGGGAATATGGTTAATCTCGTCTTCAAGCGCCACAATTTTGAAGTAGATATCCCTTACCCATTTTGAATGCGATAACTTTTTCAGTAACGTTAGGCCAAATTTTCCAATTGCGCGACCTAATCGATTTCCATTAAGCCAGTCAGCATTATGACCATGTTCAATGTGAATAGATTGTCCATGGGAATTTATTATGTCGTAGTGATTGACAGCTGATTCATTTAATATATCGTGATTTCCCCTGATAAATACGAAATCATTGTCATTGAAATATCTCATGAGTATAGGATTGGCTCTTTTGATATCTTCATAGGTATATTTGATCATCTCAAACACATCACCGTTGAAAATTACCTTGTCTATTGAATAGAGATCACGTATGCCCTCTATTTGCATGATCAGATCCATCTCATTCCATTGGAAGGTTCCAAAATTGTCACAGGTGTCGATATGCAGATCAGATAATACCAGAATATTCATAGTATACAGTTTTCATTATTCAAATTTCAATATATAGTCAGAAACCTTTTCGACTCCGTTGCTTAATGAGGCGTTTTTAATATTATTTTTTATAGAATTGTAATAGTTGTTATCAGTAAGAAGCCTGTGCAGAATATCAGGCAGAGTTTTGGTGTTCTTTTCCAGAATACCCATTTTATTCTGGCAAACGAATTCCATATTGCCTTTTTCCTGTTCCCATATATAATTGTTAATAACAGGAACTTTTCCCATAATAAGTATTTCCATTGAAGTAGATGCTCCACATTTTGTAATTACAACATCAGAGATACATACAAGAGAATGAACAAAGTCAATGAACCCGTAAACCTTCAGGTTGTCAATTCCGTATTTATTTTTTAGTTTAATTGCCTTATCATATAATTTCTGATTTTTGCCACACACGATTGCAATTTCAGCATCCATATTACTGGCTATAATATTTTTGAGTATTTTTTTCCCGTGCGGCATACCTTCACCACCACCCATGATAAGAATGATCCTCGAATCAATCTCAAATCCAAGTTTTTTGCGGATATGGATTCTTTTAAAATCAGTGACTTTTTGGGAGAATTTGCTGTCGAGTACAAAGGGGAAGACATGCAGGCTGGATTTATCTATCCCTCGTTCAATACATTTTTCCTTAAGTATATCACTGAATACGACGTAATTTTGATCCTTCTGGAGAAACCACATCGGGTGAGCTGTAAATGGATCAGTTACTACAGTGATTACCGGTATGTTAAGATTGTTTTCATTTAATATTTCGAATACGGGTTTTATAAGAAAAAAATGAAATACAACAATTTTCTTTGGAATAGTTTCAAGTATTTGTTTTTCAATACCTGGTTTTACAAAATATGAAACGAGAAAAGCAGTGAACCTGGAAACTACCCTGATTTTATGAAGAGCATAGAGGAATTCGAAAGTCCATGCAGCTCTATTTATCGCATTTTTATACCCATCTTCAATCACTTTCTTTACGAGCAGATTTGATTCGGATAAGCCATCTATCAGATTAACTTCAATATCTAATCTTCGCTTGGTTCTGATTTTTTCAGCAACAGCTTTTGCTGGAGCCAGATGGCCGCCACCGGTTTTTAAATATAAGAACAGGTATTTTCCCACAGTATTACATTAATTAATGGCAAAAGTACTCTTGAGATGTTATCAGGCTGTTACAATACTGTGAAGAATATATTAATTATTAATAAGTTACCTTTTTAGCGGATCATTGCTTGACACAAAGGTTCCATTTAATAGAAAATCAAGAATATTATAAGTTCCATACTTTCGGGCTTTCAGAAAACCGTTCCATGCAGCCTCAGCAAGCCGGCCTTTCCTGAGCAAATCAAAAAGCCACTGGTCTGCAAGTTCAGGTTTTTGTTGCTTAAAGCCGGCGCCGATTTCGCGCAGCCAACTGTGGTTGCATTTTTCCTGCGGCCCTATTGCAGGAGTCATTATTATGGGTATTCCCAGTGCACAATAGAACGAAAGTTCGCTTGGTTTGGTCCATAAAATATCAGTCGTATTTAAGCAATTGTTAAACATATTGAAATATGATTCATTGTCTTTTCCCCAAATGATCTGAACATATTCATTATTACCACCTACTTCTCTTTTAACTTTTTCGAAGTAATCCCTGAGTTCGGCTCTTGTTCCTGCCACAAGATTTAATTTTACCTGATTATTAAGCACTTTCTCTCTGAGGCTAATTGAAATCTGTCTGCCTATTTCCTTCTGAGCGCCGGCTCCTCCGACTGCATAAGTTATAGTTATTGGTTCTGTTTTGAGATGAGTTTCCGGATCAATATTTTCATCGTATTTCAGAATAGCATTTACACTATGCTTATAAAGGTTATTAAATTTATTATTCGGATCAAGATTTTTAAGTCGTCGGTTCAGATTGGTTCTCAATATATTAAGATTCCTGTCTCCAAGTAGTTCCAGGGGAAGAGGAAATCCTGTAAGCAAAATATTCTTCTCAGGAACACCATAAGAATGAAGCCGTTGAGCTGAAACGGATCCGGACGCAAAATATACAATATGGCTGTCCGGAGCATTCTCAGATGCCCAGACCCTGCTGATATCCGTATCGCATATAATACAATAAATTTTCTTATGTTCAGACATTTCAGCTGCTATCGCAGATGAATAAAATGAAGTTATCAACGGAAGTTCAGGTCTATTTATCTGATCAACAATGCCTTTGCAAAGGCCTCGTTGTATACTGATTTTCAGATACCTTACCTGCATTGTCGAATTCGACCTGTCTTTAATAGGATAGAAGTTTGGAATATATAGTAAAGTGTCGAGTACTTTACTTATTAAAGAGCCGATTAAAGGAATCTTACCAGCTCTGGACATGAATTCATATGCTTTTAACATCTCTTTCCATAGTCTTTTCTCTTTCGGGGAGGAATCAGATAAGGTATTAGCATTTAGGATTATACAGTCCTTTGACAGTTCTTTTAAGGGATAAATAGCTCGCTGGTGTCCATAACCCATATCCGCTGAAACGAGCCAGAATTTTTCAGACAATTCTGAGGGTATCAGGTCATTCATATTCAGCGTAATGGATTCTCGCTGAGATTAACCAAGAAGAATAAATGCAGAGAAGATGATTATCACAACAAATATCATTATGAGTGATATCTCTAAAAAAACACTGGCATTTGATCTGACTTTTTCATCTGCAACTCTCTGCCCGATACTATTCATAATATTAGAATTTAGTTTTTAAAAAATTCCAAATCCATTTGTGATAGCAAAAATATCTGTGAGTTGTTACAAATGTGTATTAAGAATATTAAGAAAATGTTAAGTTGATACGGATCATAATTGAAAAATGTAAGAGCAATTTTTACTGTGGTAAAATTCTAACTCAACTTTCTATAACTTATAACCCAACGGTAAAATTTGTCCAGCTTTTATAGCCAGCATCAATTTACTTAACATAATATTAATAGTTCTGAATCAATGGAGTAACAAATCAACATTACTTTCGCATCGATAAACAGATTTTATGAATACAAAAATCCAACAGAGCGGCGAAGAAAGAAGGAAACTATTTGAAAATATATTCCTTGAGATTGTGGCTTCCTTATTCGTGGGATTGCTTATATTTTTTTGCTTCTGGACCATATTCAGATTTTAGAAGCAAAAAACTAACAAACAGGAGTATATTCAGTATGCTTTTCATTTATCCTGTTAAGGTAGTTATAGACTTCAACCTGTGAACGGGAAGGTTCTTTTCCGTCCATAAAAAATTGATTGGACTGTTTTTCATCATAAATCCTTGCCTTAACATTATCACTCCATTGAATTTCAAAAATCCTTTTAATATCGTTTTTAATACTCTTATCGAAAATAGGGCAAGTAACCTCAATATGGTAATCAAGATTCGTTGGCATCAGGTCCGCTGACGTTATATAAACTTTCTCATCGTTTCCGTGACAGAAAATAAGAAATCTTGAATGCTCAAGAAACCTGTCTACTATGCCGATTGCGTTAATATTCTCACTTACATCTTTTACCCCTGGAATTAAAGAGAGCATCCCTCTTATTATCAGCCTGACTGTCACTCCTGAATTGCTTGCCTTATACAGACATTCGATAATTTTAGCATCCGTAATATTATTCATTTTCAGGTAGATATATGCTTTTTTCCCTGATTTTGCATTTTTAATTTCATTTTCTATTAGTGAAATGATTTTATTCCTTAGGGAAAACGGCGATAGAACAAGGTGATAGTAATTGTCTTTCTTATAATTCATACTGAAAAAGGAAAACGCCTTGAATACTTCATTGGTGATTTTTTTATTAGCAGTCAGAAGAAGATGATCAGTATAGATCCTGGCTGTATCTTCATTGAAATTACCGGTTCCTACTGCGGCATAGCGCTGGGTTATATTGTTCACTACACGTGTTATCAGACACAATTTGGCATGGACTTTTAATCCGGGTACACCATATACGACTTTCACTCCTTCATCCAATAGTTTCTTACCCCAGAAAATATTTGCCTCTTCATCAAACCGCGCTTGTAATTCTACAATTGTGGTTATTTTTTTACCATTCCTTCTAGCATTAAGCAGAGCATTGATTACACTGGAATTTATTGCAAGCCTGTACAAAGTGATTTGAATAGATGTAACATAAGGATCGATAGAAGCCTCCTGCAGAAGATCGGTTATATAGTCAAATGAGTTAAATGGAAAGTGAAGCATAATATCTTTCTTCTTCATAGCTGTCAGAATACTTTCTCCTTCTTTTAAACTATGATGAGGAATAGAAACGAGTGATGGGTAATACAACTTGTCTTGTTGCAGGTATGGAAAATTCATGAAGTCTTTGAAATTATGGTACCTGTTGCCGGGAATTATGACATCATCTGGTCCAAAATGCAGTTTCTTTGTTATTATCGTTACCAGATCTGAAGGCATATCTCTGTCATAAATAAACCTCAGCGGAATGCTTTTTTTCCTCAGCTTCAGGCTCCGGGCAATTTTATCAATATAACTTTCGGAGATATCATCTTCCATTTCAAGCTCAGCGTCTTTTGTAAGTTTTATTGTATATGCCGATATTTCATTGAAATCGAAGATAAAAAAGATGTCCTTTAAACCATATCTGATAATATCATCAAGAAATATTATAAAATTTTGTTTCCCCTTACATGGAAGAACAATAAATCGAGGAAGTATATTAGTTGGAACTTCCATTAATGCGTATCTGTTTTTTTGTGTCGGGCTATCCGTAAGATATATAGCCAGGTAAATGGCCGCATCAATCAGGTCAGGTAATTTAGAATCTTTTTCTATAAGGAATGGCATCAGTCTGGTTTTTAGTTCTTTATGAAAATACTTCTGAACAAAATCAGCCTGATCAGAATTCAATTGTTTTTCGTTTATTATACATATATTGTTTTTGCCAAGATCACGCAGAATATCAGCATAAATTTTTTCAAACTTCATGTTCTGGATTAATACTGTTTCATATACTTTTTTCAGCGTGGCCTTAGGGCTATATCCTAGAATATTTTTTAATTTGGATTCCAAAACAGAAAGTCTTTTCACAGTTGCGACTCTGACACGAAAATACTCATCAAGATTATTTGAATATATACCCATAAATTTTAGCCTCTCAAGAAGCGGAACTTCTTTGTTATCAGCTTCCTGGAGCACACGTTCATTAAAGGAGAGCCAGCTTATCTCTTTTGGTATATAATGTTTTTCCATTATTGTTTCAATGCTTATTATCAGCTATAATCGACAGTAATTATTCAACAAAGTTTGTATGTGTTTCGTTCTATGCTTTTAAACAAAGATCATCTTATTAGCAGATAGTGAATAAACTGTTCAGATTAATTTACAGTTAAAAAATTATTACATAAAATTATTCCGATAGTCGTTTGATATGTATAAGTTGATTTCTTTTGTTCCTCTTCTTACTGAGGATAGGGTGAAGGGATAGTACTGTTATTCTAAAATGTAATAAAAAAGTAACTTATTTTCGGCTTCAATTGATTGTTTTAGCTTTAACTTTCAAAATAAAATGGATAATAACTTATAACCCATACCTATGAGACACACAATTCTTGGCGCTGGTGGATCAATTGGAAATGCACTTGCTTATGAACTATTAAAAACAAAAGAAGATGTGCGGCTTGTTTCTAGAAGCAATTATTCAATACCCGGAGCAGAATCTTTTAAAGCGGACCTTACATCGTATGAAGAAACTTTGAAAAGTGTTAAAAACTCTGATATAGTCTATCTATGCGTGGGTCTCCCATATGATGCCAAGGTTTGGGCCGATCTGTGGCCGAAAGTCATGCAAAACTCGGTAAATGCCTGTAAAAGTGCCAAAGCCAAACTGATTTTCTTTGACAATGTCTATATGTATGGAAAAGTGGTAGGGAAAATGACAGAATCAACAACTTTTAATCCATGCAGCAGAAAAGGGGAGACAAGGGCAAAAACAGTCATGTTGCTTGAGAATGAAATCAATATAAAAAACATAAACGCAATTATTGCCAGATCAGCTGATTTATATGGACCTTATGCAACAAAAACAAGTGTTCCCTTTATTCTGGTTATCGATAAATTAATGTACGGGAAAAGAGCACAGTGGATGCTTGATATAAATAAGATCCATTCATTGACTTATACAATTGATGCAGCAAATGGAATGGTTCTGCTTTCAAATGATGATTCATGTTATAATCAGACCTGGCATTTACCGACATCTAATCCGCCTCTGGATGGTGAGTCCTTCATAAGACTTGTTGCAGAAGAGTTAGGCGTACAACCAAATTATAGTGTATTAAAACGGTGGATGCTGAAGATGGCAGGGATCTTTGATAAAACAATCTCAGAATCTTATGAAATGCTCTACCAGAGTGAGTTTGATTATTTCTTTGATTCAACAAAGTTTAATAATTATTTTAATTACAATCCAAAACCTTATAGCGCAGGTATTTATGAAACAATCGAGTTTCTAAAAAGAAAATAGTCATGCGATAAACAGATAGGGATATAGGTGTATATTTACGTTTAACCCAAAAAGAATCCATAGAATGGATAAAAAAAGAATTTGCCCTGTTGAAAGGGCAGGAGGACTTGATAGTTCTCTACGGAAACTATTTCAGAATCCTCAAAAAATACTCAGCCCTTATATCAATGAAGGGATAACTGTACTTGACATGGGGTGCGGACCTGGATTCTTTTCAATTGAAATTGCCAGATTGCTTAATAATTCAGGAAAAGTTATATCTGCTGATTTACAGGATGGAATGCTTGAAAAAGTTAAGGAAAAGATTAAAGGAACTGAATTTGAGAAAAGGATTGAGCTGCATAAATGCGAAGATGAAAGAATAGGCATAACTGAAAAGGTTGAATTTATTTTATGTTTTTACATGGTTCATGAAGTGCCGGACCAGGATAAATTGTTTCTTGAACTAAAATCAATCCTGAAACCTGGTGGCAAAATTTATATAATAGAACCTAAATTTCATGTTTCAAAAAAATCTTTCGACACCATGATTAATAAATTAGATAGCATTGGATTTGAAATAATTGACAAACCCAAGATATTCTTCAGCAGGACAGTATTATTGAATATCAGAAATTAATAAATTAGCAACACTTTTACAACTGGCATGCGAAAATCCTTTCTTTTAAGAATAATCTGAGGATTAAAGAAAGTTGTTCAAGTTCAAATAATATTATATTAGAATAAAATGGGTAATTTGTAAATCTGTTGGAAGAGTCATGGGTAATAAAAACCATCCTTCCTGAAAAACAGGAAGGATGGAAACCCAAATCTAAAGCAAAATAAAGCTCTGTAACAGACTATTTGTAGTTTCTGGCGAAACTGTAAAGAATATTGCCTTTTGTATCTACAAAGGCTAACTTCAGACTGTCACCTTTAAGAGAAACTACCGAGAAGCCCGGTTCGGACTTACTGAAAACTGACATTTCATCAGTGCTGGCAGGGCGCGGTTCTCCCCCGGTACCCGTAACAATATATTCAACATTTTTACCTTTTTCATGAAGATGCTGAAAATCATGATCATGACCGCAGAAATAGAATTGTACGTGGTATTCGTCAAATAAAGGTTTTATGCTCGCAATCAGCTCTTTCGTGTTTCCATGTGTCTTGCTGGCGGAATATACCGGATGATGACCGAATACCAATATCCATTTTTCTTTTGAATTTTCAAGAACATCCTTCAGCCATTTGATCTCTTTAGAGGTATCCTGTTTTGCAATCTCAGGATATTCGGATACCTTCTTGTGATACTCCGCAACCAATGGTGGAGTGTCAATGAAGACTAACCTGACCGAAACGGAGTCATTTACTTTCTTAACCATGGTATAATAATGGTCTGTAAGGCGCCACCTCCGGCTTATTTTTGAGTAGTCAATTTCTGCCTGTGGACTGCCTTTATAATCATGATTGCCCAGTACGGGATACCACTCTACCTGTAGGGAAAGTCCTTTATAGACGTTTTCGAAGTTTGACATCCAAAGCGGATCCTGTGTTGATGCTATACCGCTAATCTGAAAATTATCTCCGCAGGATACTATAAATTTTGCATTTACGCTATCGGCTGTTTTAGTCATCTGATCGGCAACTTCCTGCTGATGTTTATATCCGTTCCAGCCCCAGTCACTGACAATTATGAAATTCAATGCTCTTCCAAATGTTTTGGAAGTGACAGTTTTTATAGTTTCAGTACTTTTTATTGTTGTCTTTCCAGACAGTATAGCTGAATTCTTTTGTTCATTGCATGAAATAAGGATTAAAATTGCAGCCGATAATGAAATAAGGTTTAATTTTTTTATCATCAATTGTTTTATTAAGATATTTTCAAAGAATTAAAAACCACCCATGCCTTGAATATGAGCCTTAGAAGCATGGGTGAATGAATTTAATGGCTTGAATTATGAATGAGGCTCATGGGATGTTTATATTATTTGACTATAATGTCCAGAACAACAAAGGAGCCTGATTTAATTTTGCCTTTCTTCCCATCCTGAGCTGGTTCGAAGTCGGCAGCTGAAAGGTAAATATGGTGGGTCATTTTGTTCACTGCGATAGTGCGGGCACCTTCCTGTGTTGGAAAATTTTCCGATACGGTAAATTTGTCATCATTTCCTTCTTTAACAACCGTCATTGTCTTATCTCCATTGGAACTGTAGGCACACTTCATGCCTGGATCAAATGCTGCACCGTCACACTTTTCGCCGATTGGTAAAGAAGTAATTACTTTACCGTTTTCAGCATTAACTATTACCATTATTTTGTTTGCACAAACGCTGAACAACCTGTGTGTTTCGCAGTCTAATGCCAGTCCTGTCGGTTCTACTCCTGGTACTATTGGCCACACATTTTCAACTTTGTAAGTTGTTGTATTTATAACAGCAATGCTGCTTGCGCTTTCAAGATTCACATAGATCCTGCCTTTGCCGTCAGTAGCTGAAAACTCTGGATTTCCTGTCAGGGCGATAGTTGCTACGATTTCGTTGTTTGAAGCATTTATAACTGTTGCATTATTTGAATGTCCGTTAAATACATATACCTTCTGGCTGAATGAATCAAAAAGAATGGCATCGGGACTTTTTCCATCGATCGCAAGTTTTTTAATGACTTTCAAAGTTTTGGTATCGAAAATTGTAACGGAATTATCATTCTTGGTGCTTATAAATCCTTTATTTAAGGCTGGAGCAATGGCTATTCCATGAACACCATCAAGGTCAGCTATTTTTCCGACAACTTCACCTTTAGTCTCATCAATCACCTGTACCATTTTTCCATGTGATACGTAAAGACGGCTTGCCTGATCATCGGAGAAAAGATAATCCCATTTTTCATCCCCTTCGAGATGAATTTTGTTTGCAATTCTAAAGCTTGATGATGTTTGAGCGTGTAGGGTAATAAAAGAACCACAGAAAAGGATAATTAACAGATATTGTATTTTTTTCATCATTTTTTTTATTAGTAACTGTTAAAACGTGTTATGAATATATTGGTTATGGCGGCAAACATAAATTGCAATATACAGACTGAAATAAGTTGTTTTCGGTCTGTATATCGAATTATCAGTTAATTACCTTGACCCCTGAACAGAAGACGGCATGTGCTTGTTACCGTTACCCGAGGTTTGATAAGCACCCATGTCAGCGCCAAGGACGTCATTAGTTCCGCCAGGTATGTTATAGTAAGAAGATAGTTTGCTGGATCCGGCAAGTGTTGTTGCACCTTTACTTTTAGCCGGGGAACTTGCTGATAAACTTGGAACATTTATGTCGGAAAAAATAGGATCTGTTAAGTCGACAGTTGGATCATATTTTGTAAGAACTGTATTGCATGCTGTTATTCCGGAAGCTGTAATATCTGTGGAAGACGCTATTATTTTACCCGGGAATTCATTTACAGCCAGCGAATCATCAATAGCATAAACCAGATTGTTTCCTACTTTGCAGTTAGCGAAATCAGCTTTACTGGTAACATTAATACCATTTCTGCAACCAACAAGAACATTGTTATAAATATTAGCAACGGTATTTTTGTCAATCAGGATGCCATTAGTGAATTCACCAACCTTACGCCAGCCACAATTAACAAGTGTATTATTAAAAATATTCATAGCTGTCTGTGGAAGCGCGCTTCCTGTTTCCAACTTAATTCCGTTATTTGCAGCTGCCCAGATGTAATTGTATGCGATGTCGCCCTTTACTCCCTTTTTAATATTCATAGACTCGCCATCGGGACCACCTAAATGCTGCAGTACATTTCTTTTTATACTTGCAGTAATTTGTCCTGCCAGGTGAATTCCGTCATCAACACTGCCAAAAAGCCAGTTGTCTTCAATAATAATTTTTGCACCGTAGTCTTTAAGCTGAGTACCTTCAACATCAATAGCTGCCTGTGTGCTCAGGTCCGCTGCAGGACCACCGGTCCAGTTAATGTGAGTGAACTTAATCTGTATATTTAATGCGTTTGAGTCAGCCTGAATCCCACCCCAGTAACCGAAACCGAGAACAGGACTTCCAAAACTTGTTGAAAGTAATATAGGCTTCGCATCAGTACCAACACAAATGAAATTTCCGCTTACATTAAATGAGTAATTGCCATTGGCTCTTACAATTGCACCCGGCTGAATTGTTAGTGTATCCCCATTGTTGATCGTAACATTGTCTAAAAGGTAATAGGTAGTGTCGGATTTCATTATACCCTTGATAATACCCTTCACATTGTGGCTGAGTCCTTTCCAGGGAGTCACCTTTGTAATAGGTGTAGGTTCTACTTTATCCTTTTTACAGGATAATACAGAAATTGTCAATAACGACACGGTAAGGAATAGAAAATTGATCTTTTTCATAATTTTTTTTTTACTGGTTATAAGTTAAATTTTAATCCTATTAAAAAACTTCTTTGAGATGACAGTATTCTGGTATTTATACCATTTTTGGTTTGAAATTTTACACTTTCGTTAAGGAGGTTTGCACCCTTTAAATACAAGTATCCGTTTTTGAAAATTCGTTTTTCCAGGCTGGCACCCAGGTCATTATAAGCTAATTGATATCCGTCAAGACCATAATTGCTGTTTATATTAACAAGGTTCTTCCCTTGCATTGTATAGGTAACTTGGGTTGTCAAACCAATTTTCTGACTTCTGAATATAAGCGCCAGATTTACTAAGTTAGGCGACTGACCTGCAAGTGGCCTGTCTTCAATCCTTGTGAGTGTAGCGCCTAATCCGTTGTTTGTAGTAGGATCATTCCAGTTTTTAGGTTGACGGATACTGGATTTTGTGTAAGTGTAATTGAGGCTGATACCGAAATTCCCGAAGTACCTGATAGTAACTAATTCTAATCCGTAATTCGTGCATTTATCAGCATTAGTGATCGATCTGTCATTATTCCCGTTTACCTGTTCTTCTATAGGATTCTTCAGATATTTATAAAATACGCCGGCAGACAGAACTTCTTCTCTTTCAGGATAGAATTCATAACGGGCATCAAAGCATGTCCCGGTAGTGTGCTTCAGATTCGGGTTACCGGAGGAGTTTCCATTCGCGCTTCTGTTTGTATAAGGTACTGTTTCTGAGATATTAGGACGGTTAATGGCCTGATATACTGAAAAACGCATGTTCTGCTTATCATTTAGCTGATAATTCAAATGTATACTTGGCAAAAAATCAGAATATTTCTGTGTAGCGCTTAAAAGTACTTTCTGACCATGATCCAGTCCATTATGTGTATTGGATTGAGAAGTTATTTCGAACCTTACTCCCGTCAATAATTGCAGTTTTCCAAGACGGGTCCTAAACATTGCATATGCAGCTCCGATATCTTCGTGTGCTTTGAAATTTGCGGAGTTGTATACGGCATCGCCCTGCAATTGCTGATCATTCAGCCATGTTAATAGATTCTCCTTAAAAATTGCTATGACATCGGGATATGGGTAGTTGCCGGTGGTAGTAAAATCTTTCTGGTAATCATTTTCATTGTTCATAAGGTATTTATCCCTTCCCATTGCTCCGAACTTGAATTCAAAATGATGTCCGGCGATCAATGGCTTATAGTTAACATTGATATATGCAGATTTTTCATTCTGATTATTCCATTGCCATATCCTGTCTACTGCATCCTTGTAATTCAGATATTCCGGTTGAATGCTTGGGTGAATAACCTGGTTATAATTCACGGAAACATAATCAGGGGACTGGGAACCTGCTACAGAATATCCCAGCGACCAGTCAATATTTAATAAATCTGAAAGAACATGACTGCCATGTAGTACAGCATTTTCGAGGCTGGACTTATCCATATTGGTGAAATCACCAAAATAAAGCCTTCCCTTATTTATATCTGAAGTTGTGTCCTGTTCATGACGGGCCCTGATTTCATCCATACTGAAATAGTTGTTGGAGAAACTTAGATGGTTATTATCATTATAACTATAATCCAGTCTGACAACAAGACCTTTTCTGTTTATCTGATTATATAGTTCTACTCTGTTCCACGATGTGGTGTCTAAATTATTCGTATTCGGATTAAGTGCAGTTCCTATATATTTATTCACTGTTGCCTGATAACTTGTCTGCATGGAACCGGAAATAAGAAGACCCAATTTTTTATTGAAAAACCTGTTGCTATAAGATATGGTTCCATTCAGATCGGGCCTAGCTTGTACTGGTTTTAATACAAGATTGGCTGTAGGGAAATCTGACGAATTCGTAATATAATCGGCACCATGCAATTGAGCCGGGTTTTTTAAATTCACCACCTTATAGTCAAAGGTCGAAAACTTGTGATTAATTAAGTATTGGTTATACCCGGTTGCAACATCTATTGATAATAATGCTGAATCAGGGGCATTTTTCATGACAATATTTGCCAGACCTCCCAATCCCGAGGCCTCCATATCCGGAGTCAGTGCTTTTGTCACTTCAATTCGACCGACAAAAACGGAGGGAAATATGTCCATTGGGACTGCCCTGGTTGATCCGCTGGTCGTGGGTACAATTGTTCCGTTAATAAGGGTACTGTTGTACCTTGGTGACATTCCGCGTATTACAAGCTGCGTATTGTTGCCGGAGCTGTTTTTCATCATTGATACCCCTGAAACCCTTTGTAAAACATTTGCTACAGTAAGGTCGGGAAGGGCCTCGATGGTTTTCGCAGAAATTATGCTTACAATGTTTGAAGAAACCCTCTCATCATGTCTGGCACTTGAATTGGTCTCTTTATTCTGCGAAGATGTTACCACAACCTCCTTCATCTGAATGACTGATGGGTCGAGGTTGAAATCAATTGTAATACTAGCTTCAACTGCTGCAATATTAATGATTTTTGTTTCCGAGTTATTATAGCCCATGCATGATCCGGCAAGGGAGTAGTTGCCAGGTTTAAGATTTATGAATGAATAATTCCCTTTCGCATCGGAGACAGAAATAATTTTGGTGCCTTCAATACTGACAACAGCACCGGCGACAGGCTTGTGAGTTTCTGAATCTGTGATTATACCCTTGATTATTGCAGCGTTAGCAATAGAAGTAAGTAAAAGGAATATCAGAAATGGAATAGATTTGAATAGTGAATTTTTAGTGCAATTGTCCATACGTCAGGTTTTGGACAAATCTATTCTTAAAAAAATACGACGCTATTACAGGTTTATTATCTTATTATTAAGAAATTGTTTTTAAAATGGCCGATAATTAAATAATAGTTACGGAAAGTCCTTTATAATCCATATGTGATGTTTTTAGTTCTGAAATATTGAGCAGACCTTTGTTTAGATAAATGCTGTTTGAATAATGATTTTTCCGTTTATTTGCAGATATTCTTTCACTAGAACAGGAACCGAAAGCGAAGGTTGAAGCGATTTTTAGGATTTCCGCAGATCATTATCCATAATCAGGCTCATTTTTTAGTTGGTTAATTAATTTTATTGGTAAATGAGTTTATCTAATATGGATTGCGGCAAAAAGGAAAAATGGGCATAGCTCCCCGTTAACGCATACAAGTGAAGATCTGATAGCTCTTTTCTATACGGAGCAGAAGCCTGGGCACCCATCCTTGTAGCTGAAATGGAAGCTGCTTTATTTGCAAAAATTACAGCACTCCGGAAGTCATTTCCTTCAGCCAGAGCAACTGCGAGTGCACCATTAAAAACATCTCCCACGGCAGTGATATCGACTACTCTGACTTTTACGGCAGGAACAATACCTGTAAAACTGTCCGATTTTACATATGCTCCCCTGGATCCCATTGAAATAATAACATTTTTAACCCCCTTTCCCAGAAAAAAATCCGACGCATTTTCAGCAGATGACGAATCAGTGACCTTAATCCCGGTAAGTATTTCAGCTTCAGTTTCATTGGGGGTCAATAGCCAGATATGTTTATATAGTTCATCTGATATTTGCTGTATTGGTGCCGGGTTAAGAATAACCTTAATCCCCTTTTCCCATGCCGAGTGTGCTAAAAATTCAACAGTTCCGATAGGAATTTCCATCTGAAGCAGAAGTATTCCAAATTTCGCCGGGTCAAAGATTTTTTCATTAATGTCCTCGGGATAAAGATAACTGTTTGACCCAGGCGCTGTTACACCGCTGCTTTCTCCTTTTGCATCAACATTTAAAAGTGCTACACCCGAAGGATGTTCCATATCTTTGATCACAAATTGCGTATCGATGCCTTCCCGCATCAGGAGCCCTACAGATTTATTTCCGAATAAATCATTTCCTCTTTTTGTGACAAAAGTTACATTACCTCCCAGACGGGCTGCAGTTACAGCCTGATTTGCTCCTTTCCCGCCGGAATTAACCATAAAAGTACCTCCGACAATTATCTCCCCGGGGCATGGGAGTTTTTCGGTTTTGATAACCATGTCAGTATTTGAGCTTCCTATTACAAGTATCTGCTTCATATCATTTTTTATCCGCAAATGTAAAGAGGAGTTGTTACGGTGTTGTATTATGGAAATTAAGATTATGTTAAGTAATTCTCATTTTTTCCTGATTTAACGTCATTATAATTGACATAAACAAGACAGTCAAGTTTTTCAGGTTAATATATTATTAAGATAATCACACAATATGATTAAATAATTATTAAATAACTAGTTTTCTGAAACTTATATGATAGTAAGGGTCATTTTATTATCGTCATTTGTGATGTAAATCAATAATAAGAAAATAGTATGTATAAAACAGAATTTGACTACTAATATTAAAAAGAAGATATGCCTGAAGAAGTAGTATATTATATAACAGGTTATGGGTATATGGCAATATTTATTCTTGTTTTTCTCCAGGAAATTGGAATGCCAAATCCATTCCCAAATGAACTTCTGCTTATTTTCTCGGGCTACCTATCATTTAAAGGATTTCTGTCCTTTCCTGTTGCATTACTCACAGCAGTATTAGCCGATTTTATTGGAACTAACATACTTTATTTCCTGTTTTTTAAAGCAGGAACCCATATAATCCGGAAAAAGCCCAAATGGATACCATTGTCTTCAGGCACGATAGACAGACTAACCGCAAAAGTATCTAAAGGGGGAATGTTGAATATGTTTGTCTTCAGGCTTACTCCTTTTACAAGAGGATATACGTCAGTTATTGCAGGGCTTCTTCACGTGAAACCAAATATCTTTTTACCGATTGCTTTGTTTTCGGCAACAATCTGGGCTGCTGTATATGTTCTGACAGGTTATTTAATTGGCCCTTACTGGGATCTTTTTCTTCAGCAAATCGACAGAATTAAATTCATTATGCTTGCGACCTTCGTGACAATATTATGTGTGCGGCTAATATTTTATATTCTCAGGAAAAAAAGAACTGTCAGAACCAATACTTGTTCTTAAGATCGACAATACTGGATTTTTTTATAAAAATTCTCAAATTAAAAACTGCTTTATGAAAGTACATGTTATTTCGGAAACTCCTTTTATAATGAAAGCAACTGGTGTTCATACTGCATTCATGGAACTTATAGAATTGCTAAGGGAGAAAGATGATGTTCAGGTTGTTATTAATGACGAGGGTACCGGAGATATTTTTCATGGTCATACCTACGGTCTTTATTATATCTGGAAAGGAAGAAAATACAATGGTAGAAGGGTATTTACTGCTCATGTAATACCCGATTCAATTAAGGGTTCTTTGCCGGTATGGCGGCTCTTTATGCCGTTTATCCGACTTGGCCTGAAAATAGTTTATTCTTATGCTGATGTATGTATTGCAATCTCTCCGATGGTCGGGAAAGCAATAAAGGAAAGCGGAGCTAAAACCAGAATTGTGAATATATATAATCCTGTTCATATCGATACCTGGAGGAGAACCGCAGACAACAGAAAGAAAGGAAGGGAGAGGCTTGGATTGAAGGAAAATGAATTTGTCGTTCTTGGAGTTGGGCAGCTGGTGAGAAGAAAGGGAGTCGATGATTTTCTCGATATCGCCAATGCAATTCCTGAGATTAAATTTGTATGGGCAGGAGGGAGACCCTTTGGCGGACTTACGGAAGGTATTAAGCGTATAGATGAAAGACTTAGAAGCGCCGGCGAGAATTTTATAAATGCAGGTTCTGTTGAACTGGAGGATATGCCTCTCATTTATGCTGCAGCAGATCTGATGCTTTTCCCTTCTTACCAGGAGAATTGTCCCCTGGCGCCTATTGAGGCTGCAGCATGCGGGATGCCTGTAATATACAGAGATATAGAAGAATACAAATCATTGTATAAATATAAATATCTTAAGGCACGAACTACTGCTGAGTTTATCAGGCTTACCAGAGCAATGATTAGCGACCCGCAATATTATGAAGAAGGGCTTAGAATATCAGAACAATTACTAATGCAGTTTGACAAGGAAATTATTAGAGAAAAACTAATAGATGTTTATAAAAGTTTATTGAATAACTGGGAGTCTTCACTTTTGCTGAGCACACCACTTATTTCATGATTTTTGGTATCATAAAAACTGCTCTCACGGGAAAATGATCAGATAAAACAGTATTCATTTTCACAACCTCACACTTTTTTGAAATAATATTCTTCGAATGAAAAAGATAGTCAAGTCTCATTGTCGGGAAAGACAGTTTGAATGTGAAAGCTCCAAACATATGTTCCTGAAGATATGTATCTACTGCGTAATGGCTTAGCTGGTGAATAATTTGAGTATTTGGAGTGACATTAAGATCACCCCCAAAAATAGTGGGTCCTGATATTGTTTTCAAATAATCGGTAAATGCAGCTAATTCTTCATCCTGCGAATTGAGAAGGTATTTTCCCCATTTTATACATTCACCAATAGAGTGATCCTTTGGTCTGCCGGCAAGCAACCTGAGGGATAGTACATTTACAGGAGTACCGTTAACGTCTATAACTGCATGAACAAACGACCTGTGAACACCGTTGGCTTTAATTTTTTCGATATCATTGTTGCTTGATAGCGATGCGACGAAAGTAGGAAGGTCTACAATTTTATAGCTTATGACCGGATATTTAGACAGTATCGATAAATCGTGTCCGTTATCCGATATTATTGTGTAGGATGGTAAACTTTTTTTGAGATATTCCAGTTTTTCCGGAATCAGAAAACTCTCTGAAAGTAATATTACATCGTTGCCTGATTCGTTGAGATAACCAGATATTTTCTCTATTCCGTATGCATAGTACTTGACATTGTATGCAATTACTTTAATACTATCATAAGCTCCGGTATGTTCAGGTATCCTCTTCATGAATAAACTGAGTGAAAAATCATTAAGAAGAAAAACAAATATTATTATAACTCCAAGATATGATAAGGCTGCGTTTAGGCGCCGTAACCGAAGGAATAATAGCAAGACAACCGCCGAAACCGCCAGTATCCAGAAAAATGATACATAGCCGAATACTTGGATCAGTGAGTGCGGCGGAAGATTTGTATACTTGCATAATATTGATCCAAGTGAAATTATTAAAACAAGAGATGCTAATAGGAATGCGAGAAAAGAAAGGACAGCCTTAACTATTTTCATAATATTGCAATTTAGAGTTGCAATGTATGAGGCTGATGTTAACTCATTGTATATTTTTAATTAAGTAATTATTAAATTTTTGCCCGACTCTTTATAATTATGCGAACGCTCTATAAAATTAACCTTGTCATATTCATAATATTTAGTATCGGTATGACAATTGTTCTTCTGACAGGAATTAATAAAGCTCTTTTTCTATATATTAACTCATCAGCCTCACATATTTATCCATTTATCTGGGCTAATCTGACATTCCTTGGCGATACACTACCTGCGTGTTTAATGATGCTCCTGTTCATCAGGAAAAAACCCAATCTGGTGTGGTCAGGAGTAGTAGCTACGCTTATTGCGACTTTAATTGTCAATGTTCTGAAGTATTATATTGTTTCTCCCCGTCCGCCATCAGTGATAGAAAAAGATATGATCAATATAATCGGACCGGCACTTTATGCTCATTCATTCCCATCGGGACACACAGTGACTATTTTTACATTTGCCGGATTGCTAATTTTTTATTTCAGATCGGTTTATATAAGACTCTTTATGGTTTTTATGGCTATTCTGATCGGAATATCAAGAATTGCAGTTGGTGTCCACTGGCCAGGTGATGTTCTTGGAGGAGCATCGCTGGGAATCTTTTTTGCAATTGCAGGATATTACAGCAATTGCAAACTTGGATGGGGACGGAATAAATCAGCACAGCTTATTGTAGGGTTTCTTCTGATTCTTTGTGGATTTTATCTTTTATTTTTTTATAACTGCAAATATGAGCAGGCTTATTATCTGCAAATAATCTTTGCCCTTGCAGTTTTAGCAACAGGTGTACGAGAATATTATTTCCTGATTTCAGATAGCCAGGGAAAGAGAATTTCTATTTAAGGACTTCAGGTTAAAATTGAGATAAAAATTTGCTTACAGCAAATAGGATCAGAATGCACGCAGTTGAAATAATGACAATTGGTTTCAAATTAAACTCTAGCATCTTTCTGATCTTTGGGCCCATTTTGGAGGTAAGGATTCCAAGGAAAATGAACTTTATACCCTGACTTAAAAATGTGGCAATAAAAAAAGAGAAAATATTTATTTGAAACGCCCCTGATGCAATTGAAAACATCCCATAGGGAAGTGGTGTAGTGGTTGCAGCGCAAAGAATCCAAATGTTCCATTTTATAAACAGTGAATGTACTTTCTGGTAAATCTCATATGAAAAGCCCGGAATGTTATGAAAAAGGAACTGGACAACAGCTGTAAACTCACCGTCGGGTTTTATCCATAAAAAGCGGCCGATTGAATAACCTGCAAAAGCTCCGGACATTATACCCATGACTACAATTAGGATATACTTAAAAGTCATCCTGTTATTCAACAGAATAAGAAAAATAAAAAAAGTCGTAACAGGTAATGGGAAAACAGCTGCATCAGCCAGTGCACTAAAAAACAAGATGAGAGTGCCCCATTTTGTTGTTGCAAGATCAGTAATTGAAAGATTTAGCCTTGCGAACCAGTTCTTCATATATTGCACAATGATATAATCCTGACTTGGTCTTTAGATATTTGGCTAATCTTCAGATTCTTCTAAAGCTTTTTCAGCGTTAATCCAGTCCTGTTCAGCACTTCCATGTTCGTCTCTTGCAATCCGCTGAAAGTACAGTTCATTTGCTTTCTGACGGATTTCTTCGTGTGTAGGAGTGGTTTTATTTTCTGCGATTTTTTTGTTTTCTACCGGTTTTGTGCCCTTGCTTGTATTTTTCGGTTTGCTGTTCTCTTTTGCGGATCTCATGTCAAACAATTTAAATTATTGCCCTCAAAATTAATATCAGATATCTAATATAAAGTATTAAAGAAGAGTCAATTTTGTTAAAATATTGTTAAGCAATGTATTGTGGGGAGTAAAGGGCCTGGTGTATGGAGCAGAGGGCAAAAGGAAATGGGAATGGGAATGGGAAGAGTAAGGGTAAGGGTAAGGGGAAAAAGGGAAAAGGGCAAGTACCATTATTCTTTTGCCCCATGCCCTTTGTTCTTCGCTCCTTGCTATTAGGCCATTTTTATAAGTATCGACTTAAGTGTATCGGTAACATCCTCTTCTTCATCGACACTCCTCTCGAGCATCTCTAGGATTTTGTTATTTTTGATTAATTCTTTTGGGTCTTCTTCTTTTTCAAAGAGTTCAGATATCCCGGTAAAATATATCTCATCAGCTTTATGCTCAATCGCTGTAACAATACCGCATGCACGGGTAATTTTCTCCTTATTGGCAACAGGATCCTTAAGACAATGTATTGCTGTTTCAACTTCTTTTGCACCTTCGTAAACCAGTTCACCAAGCTCTTTGTAAATGGCCATCATCTTTTTTGGACGGTAAAGACAGATCCGTCTGGCAATTCCATTTATTGAATCAACCACATCATCAATATTTGCAGTAAGTTCATGGATATCCTCCCTGTCAAAAGGAGTGATAAATGATTTGTTAAGTTGTTCATACGTTTTATTGGTAATTTCATCTCCGATATGTTCAACATCCCTGATTTCCTTATAAAGTCTTTCATGCTCAATGATATCTGAACTGGCTAAAAGTTCTTTAAGAAGTTCTGCAGCTTTAACCAGATTCTGGGCATCACTCTCAAAAAGAGGGAAAAAGGAATGGTCTTTCGGAACAAAAAACTTTAAAAATCTATCTATATTCATGATAATCAATATTACATTATTGTTTGAGCTTAATTTTAGTTAAGAATAAAGTTGAGGAGATAGTACATTGATGAACCTACAACAGCAGATACAGGAATTGTGAGCAGCCATGCCCAAAAAATTTTAGTTGTTACGCCCCATTTAACTGCCGAAACACCTTTTCTTGCTCCGGCACCTATTATTGCTCCGGTTATAACATGGGTTGTGCTGACCGGAATACCAAAATGAGTTGCTCCAAAAAGTGTAATAGCCCCTGCGGACTCAGCACAGAATCCCTCAAATGGCTTGAGTTTTGTTATTTTTTGTCCCATAGTCTTTACTATTCTCCAGCCGCCTAAAAGTGTACCAATGGCAATTGCTCCCTGACAAGAAAGGACAATCCAGAGAGCAATCGGATCAGTTTTGGTAGCCAAACCTGAAACGATAAGAGCGACCCAGATAATTCCCATCGACTTTTGAGCATCATTTCCTCCATGTCCAAGGCTGAAAGCTGCGGCTGATAAAAGTTGAAGCCGTCTGAAGTGTTTATCGATCCCTGAAGGAGAATGTTTCCTTGAAATATAAATCACGATAGCTGAGATAATGAACGACATTACCATTCCAAGAACCGGAGCTACTACTATAAAAATAATAATTTTTATTACTCCGGCATACACTACTGAGCTCCAGCCTGAACTCGCGACAGCAGCACCAACTAAACCGCCTACAAGAGTGTGTGAAGAACTTGAAGGAAGTCCCAACCACCATGTAGCCAGGTTCCAGGCAATAGCTGCAATAAGCGCTGAAGCTATTACAGTAAGGTTAATGACATCAGGATTGATTACACCTTTTCCCATAGTTGTGGCGACTTTTAGAGGGAAAATAAGGAATGCAACAAAGTTAAAAAATGATGCCATAGCGACGGCCGCGACAGGAGATAGAACCTTAGTTGAAACAACAGTTGCTATTGAATTTGCTGAATCATGAAAACCATTTATAAAGTCGAAAATTATAACCAGGGCAACTACTATATATAAAAATGTCATTTTCCTGTAGTTATTAACTTAGGTATCAGTATTTTTAAACTTTTAATAAAGGATAACATGTTCATTTCTAATCAGTTACATTTTAAATGTTTTTCAAAATCAGGTGCCACAAAATAATAACTTTAGAACAGAATTCAAAACGATTCCATCAGAATGTTTCTATAAGTAAAACAAACTGACAAAACAGGCGACGTGTAGTCAAATTATCAGATTGTTAGAGATAATTCTTGGATGAATTCAAGCAAGTATCCAATTGAGGAAATGGAAAATTGAGAAACTTATAATTGCAGAGACTGGAATTGTCAATAGCCATGCCCAGAATATTTTTGTAGTTACTCCCCATTTTACAGCCGACACCCCTTTTCTCGCTCCTGCTCCAATAATTGCTCCTGTAATAACATGAGTTGTACTTACCGGTATCCCAAAATGCGTAGCTCCAAAAAGTGTCAGAGCTCCTGCTGATTCTGCGCAGAATCCTTCGAAAGGTTTTAGTTTTGTTATTTTTTGGCCCATAGTTTTAACTATTCTCCAACCTCCCAGTAGTGTTCCCAACGCTATAGATGCATGACATGATAGCACTATCCATAGTGCAATCGGGTCATTTTTTGTTGCAAGTCCGGGTACTATTAAAGCTACCCAGATAATTCCCATGGATTTCTGTGCATCATTACCCCCATGCCCTAAACTAAATGCAGCTGCGGATAAAAGTTGAAGCCTTCTGAAATATTTGTCTATTCCCCAGGGAGATTGTTTCCTGGCCAGAAATATAACTATGGCAGAAATAATGAATGATATCAGCATTCCAAGTACAGGTGCGATGACAATAAAGACAATGATTTTGATTACACCTGACATTATCACCGAACTCCATCCTGTACTCGCGACTGCCGCTCCTATCAAACCACCAACAAGCGTGTGAGAGGAACTTGACGGTAGGCCATGCCACCATGTCAGCAAGTTCCAGGTAATAGCTGCAACCAATGCAGCTGCTATAACTGTAAGGTTAATTACATCG
>Ga0302206_1000223_pt1 | contig 23809 bp, 18 predicted proteins | sample II_Fen_E2_1_FD_194581 | JGI IMG/M metagenome (GOLD analysis project Ga0302206, IMG submission 194581) | Peat permafrost microbial communities from Stordalen Mire near Abisko, Sweden - II_Fen_E2_1 | ecosystem: Environmental > Terrestrial > Soil > Wetlands > Permafrost | place: Sweden: Abisko...
TATGAGAATTTTTTTTTTCGCTTTTGGGTTTATGAAATTCATTTTGATATATTGATTTGTTATTGATAATTAAAATATTATGCCTATTGAAAATTCCATACTGCCGGGTAATAATTGAATAGGCGAAGTGTAACGTGGAGTGGTTCCAGAGGTATAATTCACACTGTTTGCAACATTTGTAACAGAATTATTATATGCGATCACTCCAAAAAAACTTGATTTTTTGCCAATAGAATATTCAATTCCGGCACCAACCTGATAAGAAATTCGGGCAGGACTGGTAAATGAACTTATGTCCACATATATTGGATCAGTATTTGCGGCAACAGGATAGTATTTTTCATTGGCAATAGTAATAAATCCGGCCGAAAAACCACCTTGTAAGAAATAAGATGTTTTTTTAATCATAGGTGTTTGGAGTTTTAAGGCAATTGGAATAGCAATTTCCGAATAATTGATTTTGTAACTTCCTTTAATTGATACATCGTTTAATGATTTATTATCAAATACATAACCGCCTAATCCATTGTAATTTATTCCGGTTACAAATGACAGTAAAGATGCTATTCTGTAACTTGCAATAGCTCCAACACCAAATTTAAATGTAGCTCCATCTGCCTGAACATCATTGTGAATTGCATTTATCCAGGCAATCGATGGACTTATTTTAAGTCCAAATTGAAATTTTGATAATTCCGGACTGTTAGTGTCTTCTTTGCTTTCCTTATTAAGATAATAATCAGAAGGTTGAGCCAATAAACCGGTACTAATTAAAAGGATAATAAATAAAATTTGTTTATGCATAATGATTAGGTTTAGTATTTTTGCAAATTTAATTGATTTTTTTTAATTCTGAATATAAGCTTTAGGATAACGCACATTTCGAAACGATAGTATAATAATTATTCCTGTTTCTCTGCATTTTAAAGATTTTAATTTAATTATAGATGAGTCCATTTATTTCGAAATCGAAATGAAGGTAATTAATTAAAAATATTAATATGAAAGTTTGCTTTTTCTCTCCATTATATAGGTGATTTACATATTTTGTCTATCTTTGCTTCAAATTACATTATTAATTTATTCGATGCAAAAACCGGTTAATCAAACACTGTTTACATTGATGTTGGCAATTCTGCTTTCATCGTGTATAACAACGCATCATACGAATTACCTTCAAGCTCCTAAAAATTTCATTCCTGCTTATAATGATTCAATTTCATACGAAGATTATAAGTTAAAGATAGGAGACCGACTTTTTATTCAGGTATACTCAATGGATGACAAAACCAATGATTTGTTTAACGGATCTGACAATTCGAATTTACGTGTAATGTCAGGTTCTGGATCAAATGAAAATGTTGACTTATATACTTATGTTATTCAGACGAACGGAATGATACACTTTCCTTTAATAGGAGATGTTAAGCTTGAAGGAGTGACAACACGTGAAGCCAAAACCGTGCTAGAAGATGCCATCAGACCTGTTTTAAAGATTAATTCAGTTGACGTACGGATGGTGGGTAGAACATTTAGTATTATTGGTAGTGGTAAATCCGGTCGATTTTCATTTCCAAAAGAAAAAGTGAATATTTTTCAGGCATTGGCAATGGCAGGTGATTTTGGATTTTATGCAGACAGGAGCAAAATCAGAATACTTCGTGAGACTGATAAAGGTACACAAATTAAAACATTTGATATACGAAGTGTAGATATTATTAATTCAGAATTTTATTATCTTGAACCTAACGATGTGATTTTTATACAACCAATGAATCAGCAATTTTTCGGAGTTTCAAATCTTTGGGCAACAATTTCAACAGTTCTTGCCACTGTGACATTTGGATATGGAATATATTATCTTATTGTGCCCAAAAAATAAATAATACAGATCAATTTTTACAACCAATTTTAAATATGAAATATATAACTAAAATATTTACATTTTTTGTTGTAATGTTATTGCTCTCTTCGTGTTATAATTATAGGAGCCTTAGATTATTACAGGATGGCAACCGTTCTTTGCCTGTCTACGATAAAACCGATTACAGTGAATATAAGATAAGAATTAATGATGAAATTATTTATCGTTTGATAACAACTGACGAAACAATTTCAAAATTGATATCTCCTCAAACATCTTCCGGCTCTTCTCAAAACCAGATTTCATACAGGGTTTATACTGACGGTACAATCGACTTACCTTTTATTTCAAGTATTCACGTTGAAGGCCTTACTATGACTGAAGCCTCATTAGCAATTGAAGCTAAATTTAAGGAGATTATTCCTGACGCAGTAATAAAACTGAGTTTGTCAAATAAAACTTTTACAATTTTTGGAGATGCCGGTTCAGGTATTTTTCCGATTTATAAAGATAAACTGACGATTTTTCAAGCCTTATCAATGTCAGGAGATTTAAGTGAATCGAGTGATCATAAGCATGTTCGCATAATTCGGGAAACGGATAAAGGAACACAAATTTTAGAATTTGATATACGTCCAAAGAGCATTATTGATTCGAAATATTATTATGTTTATCCAAATGATATTATTTATATACAACGCGATCCAGCAAGTTTTTATAAAGTAAATAATTATTTTGCATTATTAGGAGTAGTATCATTTTCACTGAATTTATTGTTTAATGTATTAGCATATACCAAATAATACAAATCGAAATGTATTTATCGGATATTATAAACAAATCAACTCGACTTTATGGAACAAAATAATTATGAGAAACCTTTTAATGACGAGGAGGAATCAAGTTTTGAGATTATGGAATGGGTCTCGTACTTTCTTCATCGTTGGTATTTATTTGTAATTGGTGTTATTTTATCGTTGGGTTTAGCTTATCTCGAAAACCGTTCATGGTTGCCGACTTTTCAAACAGCCGGTACAGTTATGATCGACGAAAGTAAAACTGTTCCGACCGGTTCTCAGGCATTAATGCAGGGTTTTGGCATTCAGTCAGGTTATCGAAATACGACCAATCAGGTAATTATGCTTGGATCTTACGATCTTGTTTGTAAAGTTGTTGATAGTATTCCTTTTCTTAAAGTGGATTATATTTCAAAAGGAAGTTTTAAAACCAGAAACCTTTACAAATCATCGCCAATTATCATAAAATCTGATTATGTGGCACCGGAAGCTTATGATGTTCTTTTTAAGATTATATTAAAATCCAATGGAAGCTATACTATTAGCGTGGAAGACAATAAATTATATAATAATCTAAAAATTACAGGACGATACGGGCAACCGGTTCAACATAATTTGTTTTTTATTACTATAGATAATGTTAATAAAAACTGGGGAAATACCGAGTTGTATTTTAAATTCAGAACACGGGAATCATTAATTTCGGATTTTTCTTCCCGTTTGGGTTTTGGATTTGTGCAGGAAGGTTCTTCTGTTTTACAAATATCTATGGTTAGTGAAACTCCCGACAGAGATATTGATTTTATAAATAAATTATGTGAATTGTTTCTGGCAGATAATCTGGACAGAAAGAATGATGCTGCGAACAAAACCATAAACTTTATCGATTATCAATTAGGCCTAGTTGCTCAGTCACTTACAGTTTCAGAAAATGAGATGACCAACTTTAGACAAACAAATAAAATAGTTGATGTTACAAGCCTTACAAGTAATTTGCTGGGAAAATCATCTAAGTTTGATAATGATCAGGCAGCTTTAAAACTACGTGAAACATATCTTGATTATTTAACAAAATATCTCAAAACGAATCTGGCAGACGGAACAGTAATTGCTCCGGCAAGTTTAGGTCTAACTGACCCAATGTTAATGGCTTTAGTTCAGCAGATTAACGATTTATACACTTTGCGTAGTAATGTTACTGAAAAGAATCTTTATTATGCAAAATACACAAAAGAGATTCAAAGTGTAACTGTTACTATTAATGAAGTTGTAAAAAACATGCGTGTTGCGTTGGAAATAGAAAAGAATGATTTTTACAAACGAATGGCAACTGTAAATAAAGATATTGAAGATCTTCCAAACAAGGAGTTGGAAATGAATTCTATTGACAGAAAGTATAAAATGAATGACAATTATTATACTTTTTTCCTCCAGAAAAAGGCCGAATCCCAGATATTAAAAGCTTCGAATACTCCTGATAATAATATACTTGACAAAGCAAGGGTACTATCGGTAACAAATTCAGGAAAAAAATCAAAAACAACCTTAATGTTTTTACTTTTTGGAATTCTTATACCTACTATTTTTGTTATTTTAATAGAATTATTAAACAATACAGTTCGCTCAACCAAAGATATAGAGAAAAATTCGCCATTCCCTTTAATTGGTGCAATACGTCATACAAAAAGTACAGATCCTCTACTAGTTGCTAAAAATCCGAGATCGGCTTTTACTGAAATGTTCAGGGTTATTCGTACACGAATAGAGTTTATTGTTCAGCGAAAAACAAATATTGTAATGATGATTACATCCACCGAATCGGGTGATGGTAAAACTTATTTTGCAGTGAATCTTGCCGCCATTTATTCAATGGCAAGCAAAAAAACAATTTTGGTCGATATGGATATCCGTAAGCCAAGTGTAAATCAGCGATTTAATATAGTTCAACCAAATGGTGTGACGAATTATTTGATAAATCAATGTACGCTCGACGAAGTGATTTTACATCTACCAAAGGTTGATTTTGATATTTTACCTGCCGGTTCAATTCCTCCAAATCCAGGCGAATTAATTCGGTCAGATAAATTACTGGAATTATTTACTGAATTGCGCAAGCGATACGACTTTATAATTATTGACTCCAGTCCGATTGGTATGGTGACTGATGCTTATGCTTTGGCTGCAATTTCTGATGTGAACTTATTTGTTGTTCGAAATAATAAGACGAATAAATCGTTCTTTAAGAAATTATCAGCTCAACTTAAACTTGATAATTTACAGAATATTTATACCATTATTAATGATGTGGTTGATGATGGAAGTAAATATTCGAAATACAAATTATATAAATATGCTTATTTGTTTGGTTATAGCTATGGATATAATACGAGAAGTAAAAAAAATGATGCTGAAAAATATTTTCATTACTATGAGGATGATACTGAAATTTAATTGTTTAAATTTAAAATTAGAAAAAAATGAATAAAGACTCAAAAATATATATTGCAGGACATCTTGGAATGGTTGGTTCTGCAATTAAGAGAAATCTTGAAGCAAAAGGTTTTACAAATTTTGTAAGTCGTTCCATCGAAGAGTTGGATTTGCTTAAGGAACAAGATGTTGCCAGATTCTTTGATGATGAAAAACCTGAATATGTGGTTCTTGCAGCGGCGAAAGTTGGCGGAATTGTAGCCAATAACACTTATCGGGCGCAATTTATTTACGAAAACCTTATGATTCAAAATCATATTATTCATCAAAGCTATCTTCATGGAGTAAAAAAGCTATTATTTCTTGGTTCTTCTTGTATATATCCACGCATGGCATCCCAACCAATGAGTGAAGATGAACTTCTGACAGGAGTTTTGGAAGATACAAATGAACCGTACGCCATTGCCAAGATTGCAGGAATCAAGATGTGTGAAGCCTATCATGCACAGTATGGTTGTAATTTTATCTCTATCATGCCAACCAATTTATATGGTCAAAATGATAATTATGATTTGGAGAAATCACATGTTTTACCTGCATTAATACGCAAAATGTATTTAGGTAAGTGTTTGATGGAGTTTGATTGGATAAAATTAAGGGCTGATTTAAACAAACGTCCTATTGAAGGCGTTAATGGTTCATTCAGCGATGATGTAATTCTTCAAATATTAAAAAAATATGGTATTTCTCAGAATAATGAAGATGTTGAAATAACATTATGGGGAACAGGTTCACCTATGCGTGAATTCCTTCACGTTGATGATATGGCAGATTCCAGTGTTTTCTTGCTTCTGAATTATGATGCTCCTGATACTAAACCATCACATATTAACGCTGGCTGCGGAGTTGATATCACAATTAAAGATCTTGCAGAGATTGTGCGCAAAACCGTAAATTACGAAGGAAAAATAACGTGGGATAGTAGCAAACCTGATGGAACTCCGCGTAAACTTTTGGATGTTTCCAGATTGAATAATTTGGGTTGGAAACCATCGATAACCTTAGAAGAAGGAATTCGTAGAGTTGTGACTGTTTACATGAATGATAAATAGATAGAGAAATCTTTATTTAGAATTAGAAAATAAGCTTATAAATGAATATAGCAATAGTTGGTACTGGTTATGTCGGTTTAGTTTCTGGTACATGTTTCGCTGAAATGGGTGTTGATGTTACGTGTGTAGATATTGATTCAAAAAAGATTGAGAATCTTAATAACGGTATAATTCCTATCTATGAACCAGGTCTTGAAGATATGGTTCATAGGAATTTAAAAGCTGAGCGTTTACATTTTACCACGCAACTTACCGGGGTTTTAAAAGATGTAGAAGTTGTTTTTAGTGCTGTAGGAACGCCTCCTGATGCTGATGGAAGTGCTGATTTGAAATATGTTTTGGATGTTGCCCGAACTATTGGGCAAAATATGCAGCAATATGTTTTGTTGGTAACAAAAAGTACTGTCCCGGTTGGAACGGCAGCATTGGTACGGCAAACAATTCAGGCTGAACTTGATAAACGAGCTGTGTCAATTGATTTTGATGTCGCTTCAAATCCTGAATTTCTTAAGGAGGGTGATGCTATAAAGGATTTTATGAGTCCCGATCGAGTTGTTGTTGGTGTGGAGAGCGAAAAGGCTAAAGAATTAATAACTAAATTGTACAGACCGTTTTTGTTAAATAATTTCCGTGTTATATTCATGGATATTCTTTCTGCTGAAATGACAAAATATGCTGCAAACGCCATGTTGGCTACTCGGATCAGCTTTATGAATGATATGGCCAATCTTTGCGAATTGGTGGGTGCTGACGTAAATATGGTGCGTAAGGGAATCGGAACCGACCAGCGAATAGGAGGAAAATTCCTCTATGCAGGCTGTGGATACGGAGGTTCCTGTTTTCCGAAAGATGTAAAAGCATTAATTCAAACAGCAGACAAAAAAGGATACAATTTAAGGGTTTTGAAAGCTGTGGAAGAAGTAAATGCCTATCAGAAACAGGTACTATTTCTCAAACTGCAAAAACAGTTTAATTCAGATTTGGCAGGTAAAACAATTTGTATCTGGGGATTATCTTTCAAACCAAATACAGATGACATGCGCGAAGCACCATCGTTGGTTTTGATAGAAAAGTTACTGGAATCAGGTTGTCAGGTTCGTGCATTTGATCCGGTGTCAATGCCTGAGGCCAAAGAAATTATACATTCCAAAATGGCTTCTCTGCTCAATAATGGAAATATGCATTTTGCAAACGATATTTACGATGCAGTTCTTGATGCAGATGCACTTTTGCTTGTTACCGAATGGAAAGAATTCCGCATGCCAAGCTGGGGTGTGGTGAAAAAATCGATGAAAGGTTCACTGATTCTGGATGGACGCAATATTTATGAAAAAGCGGAAATGAAAGAACTTGGATTTGATTATGAGCCAATTGGCTAATCTAATATCTTCCTTTCCACAACATTCGTAACCATTCTCCTAACTTACTTTCAGCAGGACTGTCCTGCACTTTCCAGATTTTTTCTTTTTTGAGTTCATCGGGCATAAATTGCTGATCTACAAAGTGGTTTGGAAAATCGTGTGAGTATTTGTAATTTTTGCCGTAATTTAGATCCTTCATCAATTTAGTTGGTGAATTTCGCAAATGAAGTGGTACGGGTAGGTTTCCGGTTCGTTCAACCAATGCAAGTGCATCATCAATTGCCAGATAAGCAGAATTACTTTTGGGTGATGAGGCCAGATAAACAGTTGCTTCAGATAAAATTATGCGTCCTTCGGGCCAACCGATTTTCTGTAATGCATCAAAACACGCGTTGGCAAGAAGTAAGGCATTTGGATTGGCCAAACCGATATCTTCAGCTGCTGAAATAACAAGCCTTCTTGCAATAAATTTAGGATCTTCGCCACCGGCAACCATGCGAGCCAACCAATAAACAGCTGCATCGGGGTCACTTCCACGAATAGATTTGATAAATGCTGAAATAATATCATAATGCATTTCGCCATCCTTGTCATAAGCCATTGGGTTTTGTTGAAGCCGTTCTGTAACCACTTCGTTGGTGAAATGTACTGTTCCTCCCTCAGGTTCAGCTGCAACAACCAGTTCCAGAATATTCAATAATTTACGTGCATCACCACCGGAAAAACGCAATAAAGATTCTGTTTCGTCCAACAAAATTTCCCTGTGTTTCAATTCCGGGTCGGTGGTAATGGCTCTGTGAGCCAGTTCCAGTAAATCTTCATTTTCAAGCGGTTTGAGAACATAGACCTGACAGCGAGAGAGTAGGGGAGTTATTACTTCAAACGAAGGATTTTCTGTGGTTGCACCAATCAATGTAACGGTTCCGTTTTCAACTGCACCCAACAACGAATCCTGTTGTGACTTGCTAAAACGATGAATTTCGTCAATAAAAAGTATAGGATTTCCACCTTGAGTGAAAAACCGGTTTGCTTTAGCCTTTTCAATAACTTCGCGCACATCTTTCACACCCGAAGAAACCGCACTAAGTGTATAAAACGGACGATCGAGTTTATTGGCAATAATTTTTGCCAGAGTTGTTTTGCCTACTCCCGGAGGTCCCCACAAAATAAAAGAAGCAATTCGACCGGATTCAATCATCTGTCGGAGAATTGCTTTTTCGCCCACGAGATGTTTTTGTCCAATATAATCGTCAAGTGTTTGAGGGCGTAGTCGTTCTGCTAGTGGTGGCATAATATTATATTTTTTACACTACAAACTTACATAAAAAAGTAGTATTAAAACTCTCACAATAACTAAAAAATAGAAATTATTTTGATTGAAATTTACATTTTTGTATTTTAATCAAATATTTCAAAAAAATCATTTATGATAAAGCCTTTTTGAAGATTAATTATCAATAATGAAAAAAGAGGAACTTCAAACTGAAGTTCCTCTCATTTCCGTATATTCAAAAGTCTATTGAGTAATAGATTGGTCCTCTTCAGTCTCTATCTCATCTTTAAAAGGTTTTTTTGTTTTTTTTACAGTATCACCTTTCCCATGTATCATTTTCGATGCAACACCTCTTTCCATAAAGAGTTCGGTAACAATTATTCCACCAAAGTGTAAGAAAACAAATGCAATTGCGTAATAGTGCGATTGATAATGAATTAGTTGTGATATCCATCTCCAGTTCGTTGGTCCCCATAACATCAAAGCACCTGTTATGATCGTAATTCCAACCAGAGAATAAAACAAAATATAAAGGCTACCCTGAAATCTTTGTTTCAAAGTATTTTTTTTATCAAATGGACTTGGGAATTGCATCCCATAAATAGTAAGATGTATTAGCCGTAAAATATAAAGTCCTATCAAGAAATATCCAGTGTAAAAGTGCCATTGCCACATTGGCTCTGAAATACGTTTTGCCAAGATACTTGCATCTCCGGCAGTTATTTGACCTCCTAACAAAAGAATATTCTCCATAATAATTTTAGCCAGATTATCTCTTCCAAACCAGGAGATATGAAGCAGTGCAGTTCCCGTCAAAATAATAATACATAAAGCAATACCCCAATGATATAAGCGATGAGTGATATTAAAATTTTTTGATTCCATAATTTCTATATGAGCTTTAATAATATTATTGATTTTCTATTGTTTATGCCAATGATTGTCCGGTATTAATAAGATAATATTGACTTAGTTTAAAACGATTTTTCTCTGAATGTTTTTTTATGAATGACAAACTGTACATTCTATACTTTTAAATTTAAATTTGATATAAGTACCTTTTTCATCGGTAGTTTGTTTATGACATTTATTACATTCAACATTCTGATGAGCACCTTCAAGTTTAAATCGAGTAGTATTATGAGCAAATTTTAAATCTTTCCAGTTCTCAAAACTATGACATTTCAGACATTCAGTTTTACCATTTTCAGCAAATTGTCCAACGTGATTATCTTTGTGACATTCCGAACATTCTTTTGTGAGACTTTGAAACTTTTGAATGCGTTCACCAGATGTATTTTTCTTAAAATGACAATCGCCACATGATTTAGTTGCATGAACACCTTCCAGTTTAAAACCGGTTAATTCATGATCGAATTCTACTGACTTCCAGGATTTTGTGTTATGACATTTAGTGCAATTATCATTAGCCAAAAATTTTTCACTCATGATACCCTGATGTATACTTTTGTGACAATCCACACATTTTGTTCCCATCTTACTAAATGACCATAAACCATTCTGTTTTTTGTGGCAAACTATACAAGAGGTAGCTAAATGGGCTCCTTCAAGTTGGAAAGCCGTCAGGTTATGTCTGCTGATAGTAAACGTTGTTGATTTAAATCCATCGTTCGTGTGACATTCCTTGCAATCAGGGGTTGGAACACCTTTTTTAGCAAAATCACCTTTATGATAATCTGTATGACAATTAGAACATTTATCATGTCTTATAGGATCTGTAAAGTGTTCTGTTTTATGACAGGATTTGCAATTCACAAATTTGTGCCTTCCCAACAATGCAAATTTAGTTAAGTCATGATTGAAAGTACTTATGTTTTTAATATTGTGGAATGATTCTTCAGTATGACATTTTTGACAATCATTTCCGAATTTTGATTCATGAACATCCTTATGACATGATGTACACGTTTTGAACTGTAAGTCTGTAAATCTCTGGGCTGGTTTTCCATTAACAATTTCAGTTTTATGACAAACAATGCAATCCACTGAAGTATGTTTTCCTTTAAGAGGGAAATTTGTTTTATTATGATCAAATCCTACAACTTTTGGATTTTTATATGTGTCGAAATTGTGGCAGTTCAAACAATTAGAAGATAATCTCCCCTGATGAAAATCACTATGACAATTCAGACAATTTGGTTTTAAACCCCTGAATGTAAAAATTCTGGCTTTATAATTTGGATCAGAAATAAATTGTGCTTTGTGACATGCATTACAATCTTTTTTTGCATGAACACCTTTCAATTCAAACCCCATTTTGCTATGATCAAAAGTTTTTTTATTGATCTTAGCAATCTGAAAATCGCGTCCTTTATGTTCGACGTGACAAGTTTTACATTCCTTTGTGCCTACTTCTGCTGTAGCATGAAAACCTTTTTTTGAAATAATACTCGCTTTAATCTCTTTGTGACAATCAAGACATTTTTCACTGGAAATTTTACTTCCCGTGGTGTGACATTTTGTACAATTGTTAGCACCTACAAGATTAGCATGACCTTTACTTAAATCTCCCGGAGAAATCTGAGCAAAACCTGTTATTGTCAATACATTAGACAAAAAAAATGTCAATATAAAATTTTTAATCTTCATAATATATTTTCTGAATCTAACAGTGAAAAATTATTGTTCAATTTGCTCATAATTAGAATATTGCCTTAAAAATATATATTTTAGTTATATATAATTGCTTTTCGGTATTTGTCATAATAAATCGTCCAAAGATAAATAAATATTATTATCTGCAAAACACACTAACAGAAATATAGGTAATTTCTGCTGTTTTTTTAAGGAATAGTTTAAATTTACTCGCTTTAGTCATTGATTTTTATTTTTAATAATCATAAAGCATTTGAATCTGAAAATACTTGAATTTATTCTAAAGTTTTCCATAATATTGAGTTCGTCGCAACTTTATTGCATTTTATTTGACATAGATGTTGTTGTAAAATCATATTATTACTTACCGCATTTTTGCAAATTATAAGAAACAGCCTAAAATTATCATAGGCTAGTTTTTCTCAATTAAAGAATAATTCTTTTTATATTTAATAGATTTATCGTTTTTGATTTTTGCTCAGTTTTGTTATTATTGTGCAAAAATAATCAGGTAATGTTGTATTTTTACATTTTTTTCTATTACTTTTACGCAATTTTATTTTTCTCTGCAAAACTTTCGATGAAATAATTAAAGTATAATCATAAAACACAAATTCAAAAAATGAAAAAACTATTTTTACCAATTTTCGCTTTATTTTTTAGTGCTACTATTTTTGCACAAACTGCAGGAACATTAACAGTTACTTATTCGACTAAAACAATAAGTACTCAAGCTGAATCTTTTTATGCTATTTATATTACTAATTCCTCATCAGTGTTGGTAAATACCTTGGCATATCAAACATCAAATAGTCATTCAAGTGCGAGTAGTTATTTAACTGCCTGGTGGAATTTATTAGGTGGGTCAATCTCATCTACAACAACAAAATATGTTGGTTCTACAGATGGTATAAGTGGAGCAACTGCTACATCGTTCGTCACTGGTAAGGTAGTTTATTGGGGAAAAACGACTTCAGTTGCAACTGTACCCGATGCAACTTATACCGTAAATTTTATTATTGGTGAATGCACTTCAGGTGGAAGTTCTGTTCAAGGTAATATTAAATATAGTGGCACATTTAATAAGGGTGCTACTGCTTCAAATTCAACGGTAACAGCTACCACCGCTTTTTATAATATTAGTTTAGCTTGGGCTCCAGTTAGTACAGCAATTAACGATGTGGAAATGGAAAAATTATATACACTTTATCCTAGTCCGGCTGTTTCGTCGATTTATGTATCAGGAGTGGATATTGAAAGCATTGAAATTTGTTCCCTTTCAGCAAAAATTTTAATGCACAGTACTGAACAAAGCGTTAATGTTTCTGAATTGCCTAAAGGTGCTTATTTAGCTGTTGTATACACAAAATCGGGTGGTATGCTAGTGAAGAAATTCCAAAAAATATAGTATTTGCTGGTTTATTGATTTTCAATTAAAGAATTATTCTTTTTTATTTTAACGTATTTATTGAACTACTTTTGCACAGTTTTGTTATTCCAATAGAAACAATGGTTTTAAATGGTTTATTGTATTACTCTTAATGAGTTATATTACTTTGCCTAAAACATATTCTAAGAAATAATTAATGTCAAATCAATAAATACAAATTTAAAATGAAAAAACTAATTTTACCAATTATCGCTTTATTCTTTAGTGTAACAATATTTGCTCAAACTGCCGGAACACTTACAGTTACTTATAGTACTAAAGCATTTAGTGCTTCGCAAAATACAACTGTTTATACAATTTATATTACTAATTCTACTGGAACAACATTAGTAAATACATTGGCATTTAGAGCTTCGAATGGTAATACGGTTCCTACATTAACGCCTTGGAGAACTTTAATTGGAAATCTAAATAGTATAAGTACAACTACAATACCAAGTTCAGTTTTATATGTAGGTGCAGTAGATGGGATTAGTGGAGCAACAATTACGACATGGTATACTGGTCAGAAAGTGTATTGGGGACGTACTAATTCAGTAGCATCTGTGGCTGATGGAAGTTATAAGGTGACCTTTATAATAGAGGAATACACCGGACAGGGAAATAGTCTTCAAAAAAATACATATTCCGGAACATTTGTTAAAGGTTCTGCTGCTTCAAGTCCAACTATTACAGCAAGTCTTGATTTCTATAATTTAAGTGTGGCTTGGGTTCCAGCTACTAGTACAGGTATTAATGATGTGGAAAAAGACAAATTGTATTCTCTTTATCCAAATCCGGCTGTTTCGTCAATATATGTTTCTGGATTGGATATTGAAAGTATTGACATTTGTTCACTTTCAGCAAAAATTTTATTGCACAGCAACGAACAAAATGTTAATATTTCCAGATTGCCTAAAGGTGTCTATTTAGCAGTTGTTTATACAAAATCAAGTGGTTTAGTAGTGAAAAAATTTCAAAAGATGTAGTAATTAATAATAACAGGATTGAGAAAATAGGTAGATTAAAGTTTAAGTTCATTTAATTTACCTATTTTCTTTTTTTTATTTAGAAACTATTTATCTATATTTGTATTTAATTTTTTATAAAGATATGATTTCCAAATAATCATATAATTGTATTGAAAATTATTTTGCTGATTATAAGTGCTATAGGTAAAAGAATGAGGAAATATTGTTGCTAAATACATTTATTAAATTCAATTACATATTTTGGATATAATATATCACTAATTAAAATACGCTATTTTTGAAATGAGAAAAAGAATTTTAAATGTTCTGTTCCTGAGTTTAATTATAACTTTCAACAGTTGTAATGAAGATAGCATTTTTTACTCTAAAGTCGACATTAAGAATGGAATAACCACTGTAAAGGGAATCCATCCCGGTGGACTTGAAAATGCACTTTATCTTTGTTTATCTTCAACAAATCATCTTGTAATCATTGATACTATTGATGCTCGAGATTTTAAAACGATGCGTGATTTGATGCCTAATCTTCAAGTGTTGGATTTAAGCAAAGCTGTGATTACATCTTATAATGGCTACGAAGGATGTGGCGAAAATCGCATTTTCAGATATAAGGCAAATAAATTCCCTGAATTTGCATTCTATAGTCCAAGTCTCGCCAAGGGAAAATCAAGTTTAGAAAGCATTATACTTCCAAATTCAATAAAATCTATTGGAGAAAATGCATTCACAAATTGTTTAAATCTGACTGGTACGTTGGAAATTCCGGCTTCAGTAACTGATACTATTGGACGACAAGCCTTTTCGTATTGCTCTCAACTAACAGGATTAAAATTATCAGGTGTAAAATTTATTGATCAATTTGCATTTAGCGGATGTAGTGGCTTAACCGGCACATTAACAATTCCTGATTCTGTGAATATTATTCAATACCGGGCTTTTGCTAATTGTAATCATTTGCAAGCTGTTCATATTTCTTCAACAGTTACTGAGATTGACGAATTTGCATTCAATAGTAGCTCTGCCAACTTTATAGTTGATGCAAACAATCAAAGTTTTTCAGCCTTAAATGGTATTCTATTCAATGTTGATCAGTCTTTTTTGATTCAATGTCCGGTTAGTAAGACAGGTAGTTACTCAATCCCAGAAACTGTTGGATTAATTTTTAAGGGTGCATTTTCTAATTGTACTGGAATCACGTCCATAATAATTCCTGCTGCTACTTTTATGATTCTAAATGATGCATTCAATGGTTGTACTAATCTAACCGGAGTTTTTAATATTCCTGCAGGAATTTCCAGTATAGGATTGAATGTTTTTGAGAATTGTCCGAAAATAACAGCTTTTAATGTTGACCCTGCAAATACAGCTTATTCATTTAATGATGGTTTGTTAATAGAAATAGGAACACAGATGGTAAAGCGCTGCATTGCTTCAAAATCGGGTAGTGTTATTTTAGCTCCGGAAATAATGTCTATTGATAATTCTGCGTTTAGCGATTGTGTGAATATAACTTCAATTGAATTGCCCGCCGGTATATCATATATTGGTCAACGTTCGTTTTATAATTGCACTGCACTGCATGATATCTATATTCCAGTTTCAATTCCACTTGATATGAGCTCTTCTTATACTGCTTTTGATGGTGTAAATAAGAATACTTGTACTCTTCATGTTCCTTCCGGAACTAAATCAGTTTATGAGCAGGCAAGTGTATGGAAAGATTTTATAAATATTGTTGAAAATTAATGAAATAGCTATGAAGCGAAAATTCAGTATTATTATAACTGTATTCTGTCTGATTGTTAATATTCAGGCAGATAATTTCCAGAAAAAGTCACCTCATGGCGAAAATTTCAAATTAGAATGTACCAAATGCCATACTATTGAAAAGTGGACAAAAATTAAAACAACTGGATTTGATCACAATAAATCAAAATTTCCATTAATTGGTCAACATAAAAATGTTTATTGTAGAAGTTGTCACGTTTCGCTGGTTTTTACTGAAGCAAAGAAAAATTGTTACTTATGTCATACTGATGTTCATCAGGGAAGCACTGGAAAAGATTGTGACCGCTGCCATACTAATAAATCATGGATTGTGACCAATACAAGATCGCTTCACCAACAAGCAGGATTCCCCTTAAAAGGGTCACATCAAACACTGGATTGTAATCGTTGTCATACCGGAAAATCTACATTGATTTTCCAAAGTATGAAAACTGATTGTTTTGACTGTCATAAAGATAAATATTTTGCCACAGCAGGGAAACCATTCGACCACAAAGTTCTGGGATTTGATACCGAATGTGTACGTTGCCATTCAAATGCCGGAATGGATTGGAATACAATAGGTAAAGGATTCGATCACAGTTTTTTTCCAAAAACAGGTGCTCATAATGTAAGTTGCGACAGATGTCATAATGGAGGTGATTTCAGAACCAAGCTTTCTTCTGATTGTAATTCTTGTCATGGCAGTAAAATCGATGAAGCAAGTGCAATTTTTCCAGCTCATTCAGGAGTTTTTGCCAAATATACCTGTATTGATTGTCACAAACCTAAAACATGGAACACTGTTAATTTTAAACAACATGATGCCATTTTCGCAATTTATTCGGGCAATCATAAAGGGAAATGGACAGCCTGTACAGAGTGTCATACAAATGATGCAGTATGGGATGCTAAGAATTCATGTAAAAAATGTCATGGTAATAATCCAGAATTCAAATTTTAAACCCAAGAAATAAAAAATGATAAAACGATTTCTGATTTTTATTTTTCTCGGTTTAGGCATTTCAATATTTGCCCAATTAAATTATAAAGAACTCACCGGGAGCATTACATTTATAAGTCCTGAAAATTATTATGTCAGTTTTGTGAATACCAATGGAATTCAAATTGGTGATACACTTTTCACTTTAAATAATGAAAAGTACGTACCTGTTTTAATCGTTAGAGAATTTTCTTCTGTTTCATGTGTCTGTAATGCAATTGGTGATAATAAACTTCAACTTTCAACAAATATTGTTGCGCGTATTAAAAATGAAATTCCAATCGAAGTTACTGCCAGAAAATCGAATGAACCCATAACGGTAAATGATATAACTATTGACAATAAGATTACAAAAGAAACTAACCGCGTAAATAAAGCAAAATTTGATGGTCGTTTGTCTGTTTCAAATTATTCAAATTTTTCATCAAATTCAATGAGTAATACTACTCCAAATTACAGAATGCGATATAATCTTTCATTCAACGCTTCTCATATTGGTAATTCTGGATTTTCACTCGAAGATTACATGTCATATACACATACAATAAACAATCCATTAGAGAAATTCAATGATTTGAAAGTGTATAACCTGGCATTGAAATATGAATTTGACAAAACAGCATTTATAACGTTAGGAAGAAAAATAAATGTAAATACAGCCAATATAGGAGCTGTTGATGGTCTTCAGTTTGAAAAGAAATTTAAAACATTTTCAGTGGGTGCATTAATTGGGACCCGTCCGAACGATTCGACATACGGATTTGATTCAAAACTGTTGCAATACGGAGCGTTTATAGCTCATAACTTTCAGAAAAACATACAATATTCTCGTACTTCTGTTGCCTTTTTTAATCAAATGAATGATTTTAAAACGGATAGAAGATACATCTATATTCAGCATTCAAACTCTTTATTGAAAAATGTCGATTTTTTTGGATCTTCTGAAATTGATTTATATAGTTTGGAAAACAATATTCCAACTAATTCGATAAATCTGACAAGCCTGTATCTTTCATTATCATATAGGCCGGTAAATAATCTTTCGTTAGCATTGACTTTTGATGAACGGAAGAACGTTTATTATTATGAAACATTTAAAAACCGGATTGATAGTTTGCTTGAAAAAGAAATGCGGCAAGGTTTACGTTTCAGATTCAACTATAGGCCATTTAAATACTTTACCTGGGGAGTAAGTACGGGTTACAGACTTCAAACACCAACATCCCAGGCATCAATGAACGCTGTGAGTTATCTGACTTACTCTAAAATTCCATTGCTTGATGCTTCCATAACCGTAACTGGCACTGCATTGAAAACTGCCTATTTGTCGGGCTATATTGTTGGCGCTTCCATGTCGAAAGACTTCTTCGAGGGCAATTTCTCAGCTGAAATTGAATACCGGAAAGATTTGATTTTCGTACAGGATATTGCAGATGTAAGTGTTTTTTGGAGAATAAACAAAAGTTGGATGCTTTCTGCCGATTATGAAGCAACATTTGATAATGGAGATGCTTTAGGAAGAGTTTTTATAAATTTAACTAAGAGATTCTAATTCTGAAAGACAGTATGATGAAAGCCATTAAAAATTCTTTTTTGTTTTATACATTTGTTTTATTTTTGCTAACTTCGTGTAATCCGACAGAAGATCTCTCAGAACAGATGCCTTTAGTTACAACCGGAACAATCAGCCACGTTACAACTTCAACTGCTTCATGTGACGGTTCAATAATTTACAAGGGTAGTGACATAATAATTGCACGTGGCGTTTGTTGGTCGACAAGTTCAGTACCGACCATTAAAAACGATACTACATTGAATGGAACAGGTACAGGAAGTTTTACGGGTTCCTTAATCAATATGTCAGCAGGTACAACTTATTACGTACGTGCATATGCCAAAACTGCCAACGGAACCTGGTATGGAGATGTTTTACAAATTACAACCGAAAAAGACGCAACGCTTCCCGACCCGGTTTTGAATCCTAACCTGACCTACGGCACCATGACCGACATTGAAGGCAATGTTTACAATACCATTACTATTGGTTCGCAAACCTGGATGGCTGAAAATTTACTTGTAATAAAATACCGCAACGGTGAAAGCATACCTACTGCTACTAACAATTCTGATTGGAACGCTTTGACTAGTGGAGCTCAATGTACTTACAACAATAATTTGGAAACAAATTCAATTCACAAATTCGGACGTTTATATAATTATTATGCGGTTTCCGATTTGCGAAACTTAGCTCCCGAAGGTTGGCATATTCCAACGGATGCAGAGTGGACTACACTGGTAAATTATGTCTCAAATAACCTCGGAACTTCAAACTCTGTATCAAAAGCGCTGGCTGCAGCTTCTGACTGGCCTGAATCTTCGGTTGCAGATGCAATAGGTTATATTGACCAGAATACCTACACATTACTAAATAATTCTTCAGGCTTTGGGGCACTACCAGCCGGTATTCGCGGAGAATACGGAGGGTTTAACTATGTCGCGAATTATGGTGGATGGTGGACTTCAAATGCCAATGACAATACAACTGCCTGGTTTAGAAGTATGAGTTTTTATAGCACAAATACAGGGAAGAATGTTTACAGCAAAAAGTATGGTTTATCAGTACGTTGCGTAAAAGATTAAACGATATAATATCTTAAAAGAAATCACCATTCAAGAATTGAATGGTGATTTCTTATTTATAAATTCATCAAATCTTCTAATTATATCCGCTTATCCAAGCATAAAAGTAATGAGGAAGCGGATTTTTAGTGTGGTTTATTAATATTCATATTTGACACATCGCAGTATTAAGAAAGTTTTACTACATTTGTCTAGAATAATCAGTGAGTTTTTTTTATTTTGTGCCTAAAACCATAAAACGAAAAGTTTAATTCATCACACAATAATGTATTAATTATCAATTGTCTATTTATGAAAACTTTTAAAATTTCTGCAATTTTTATTTTAATTTTAATATCACTGAATACGTTTTCTCAACTTACTGACCCTTTTTTAAATAGTTATTCTATTTATAAGAGTTATCACCCCGAAAAAGCAAAAGAATATAAAGACGTTGATGGGAGTCCTTATTTAAATGAAGAATTTATAGATGGCGTGATTTATATGCGTGATACATTGACAATTAAGTTGCCTCTTCGTTATAATATCTATACTGATGAAATGGAATATCAGTTAAAGGGAATAAATTTTGTAGTGGCTAATCCTCAGGATGTGAGTAAAATAGTGATTGGTAAATCTGTTTTTGTATACCAACCCTATATCAAAAAAGGTGGCTATTTTGAATTGTTCGAATCGGGAAAATGTTTATTGGTTCAAAAAAAATCAGTTGCATTTAAGCCTGCAGAAGGGCCGAAAGCTATAACGGGAGCACCTACACCTGCCCAGTTTTTAAGAAAATCAGATTCATATTATCTAGTTAAAGATAAGTCTCAGGTTGTAAGAATTGAGAATTTAAAATCGTTATTAAAGGCTCTTGAGGATCAAAAAGACAAAATGGATGCATTTGTAAATCAACAACAAATTAAGAATATCAGAAAGGAAAATATCATCAAAATGGTTAAATATTATAACACTTTGTAGTGTGCAAATAATTTAGATACTTATAAAAAATGCCTCTTAAATTTAAGAGGCATTTTTATATATTGATAAGAACAGTTTATGAATTTTCGTCAATCAGATTGATTTTTTGTTCAATCAATTTACTTTCTTCTTTTAAAGTTTCAATTTTTCGTTCCATTTCTTTAATCAATCCACCGCCCTTTTTTGAATTGGATGAGAAAAATCCAATATTATTTTCATAGGTGGCAATTTCCGATTTCAAATGTTCGTAAGCACGCATTAACTTATCGCGTTCACGGAACATTTTATTTTCGCCTTTGTTTCCGGCCATATCCTTCAAATTGTTTCTGAATGAATCCATCCGTCGGTTTGAAGAATCTACATTAAGTGCTTCAAATTGCTTATCTACTGCGTCTCGGTATTCTTTATAGACTTTATCCTTTTCTTTGAATGGAACATGTCCGATTGTGCTCCATTCCGCCATCAGTGCACGTAAAGCATTAAGCGATTCGGCAGGATTTTCAGTTTTTTCAAATGCAGCAATTTTTGCAATCAACTCTTTTTTCTTTAAAAGATTTTCAGTTTCTGCATTGCGCTGACCCGAAGTGCTTTTGTTTTTTTGTTCGAAGAAATAATCACAGGCAGCAATAAACCGTTTCCAAAGTTCGTCTGAATATCTTTTACCTACAGGACCAATTGTTTTCCACTCTTTTTGGTATTGTATGAGTAAATCGCCTGTTTCTTTCCATTCTACGCTATCTTTCAAAGCTTCAGCTTTTTCACATAACGCTTTTTTCAAATCGGCATTTTGTGAAAGTTCGTTTTTTGATTGTTTGTAAAATTCAGCTTTTGCTGTAAAAAATGCATCACAGGCTTTACGGTATCGGTCGAAAATACGTTGATTCACTTTGCGTGGAGCAAAGCCGATTGAACGCCATTCTTCCTGCCATGCCAACATAGTTTTGGTAGCATCATCCCAGGCTTTGTAATTTTTAATGTTACTGAAATCAAAAGCTTCAATCTTTTCGCATAATGTATTTTTTAATTCAAAATTTTCTTCTTCCAGTTTGCGAATTCCATCAAAATACGATTGATATTTTTTATTGATAGCAGTTGAAGCTTCTTTAAAGCGGTTCCATATCTGATCACGAATTTCGCGTGCTACAGGACCCATTTCATGCCATTCTTCGTGAAGTTTTTGCAGTTGTTGAAATGCAGAAATTATATCTGCTTCAGCAGCCAGTTTTTCAGCGGCTTCACAAAGTAACGTTTTAGATTCCAGATTCTTTTTGAAATCATATTCGCGTAATTCGTTATTTATCTTAATTAAATCCCAAAATGATTCCTGATATAGATTGTATTGTTTCCACAATTCAGTCGAAGCAGTTGCCGGAACTTGCCCAATCGATTTCCATTTTTGTTGTAAAGTGCGGAATTCATTGATATGTGAGGAAACATCATCATTACTTTCAACCAAAACCTTCATTTGTTCAAGCAAATGTTGTTTTTGAATAAGATTTGTTTCCTTTTCTTTTTCAAGCTGAGCCATTAATAAAGCTTTCTTGCTACGAAATTCATTCAACAGCGATTTGAAAATATCTTCAAATTCATCTTTTGAAGCCAGAAATTCGAGTTCATCACCACCTGCTTCGACAAAAGATTTCTTTAGTTCTTCAATTTCAGCTTTGGTTTTTTTGTAAAACAATTGTTTAATAAGCTCTACTTCGTCCTTAACTGCATCCACATCTTTACTGATAAGCAACTTTAAGGACTCAATCAATTCCGGTTTAGAACTTGCAACATAATCCGGAGTTGTCGGTTTTATTTCTTCAGGTTGTTCCTCAACCACTGTTTCCTCGTTATTTTCTACAGGCACTGATTCAATAGTTTCTGCAGTTTCTTTAGCAGTCACAATTTCCTCAACAATTTTAATAACTTCTTTAATTTCAGCGTTTTCAGATGTTTCGTTTGGTACGATTTCAGGATCCTTGTTTAAATCAAGTGGGCTCATTTTCAAATTTATTTAATGACTTTTGTTTAGAATTACACAAAATAGTTTGCTTGTGTAATCGCTATTAAAATAGCAGAGACAAAAATAGGTTATTTTTTTTAAATAATGTTATTTCTCGTAAAATAATCTTGGTTCTAAATTAGTGATTTTAATTTACTTCCTGTAAGCAACATACGTATTTGCCTGTTGCGCCGGATTAATTTGAATGTCATTAATACTTACATGTGCTGGACGAGTAACTATGAATTCCACAGTATCAGCAATATCTTCAGCATTGAGTGGAGTAAGTCCGGCATAAACAGCCTTCGCTTTTTCCTCATCGCCGTGATATCGAACTATTGAAAATTCTGTTTCGGCCATTCCGGGTGAAATTGAACTTACTTTTATGCCGTATTTCACTAAATCGATGCGTAAGCCTTTGGTAATGGCATTTACGGCAGATTTTGAAGCGCAATAAACACTTCCATTCGGATATACTTCGATACCTGCAATGGAAGAAATATTGATAATATGACCGGACTGTTCAGCAATCATGCTGGGAACAATTAATTTGGTCATAAATATTAAACCTTTAACGTTTGTGTCAATCATTTGCTCGTAATCGGACAAATCACTTTCATCAAATGGAGAAGCACCTGCAGCTAATCCAGCGTTATTTATAAGTAAATCAATTTTTTTTAAATTTTCAGGCAATGATAAAAAAGCTTCAGAACAAGCCTCTTTTTCGCGAATGTCAAAACAAAGCGAGATTACTTCAATTGAAAATTCTGCACGTAATTGTTTGGTGAGTTCATCCAATCGTTCAGCCCTTCTACCGGTAATTATCAGATTATAACCCAATCCTGCCAACCGAAATGCTATAGCGCGTCCAAATCCTGAAGTTGCTCCTGTAATAAATGCAATCATTGTACTATTTGTTTTACTCTTCTTTTCTTTTAATATATTTCAAATCATGACCCATTCTTGTCTTTTTAGTTTCCATATAAAAAGCATTATATTTATTGGGTTCAATTTCAAGAGGTACATTTTCAATAATCGATAATCCATATGCTTCTAAACCAATACGTTTCACCGGATTATTTGACATTAAGCGAATTTTTGTAACTCCGATTTCACGTAAAATCTGAGCTCCGACACCATAATCACGTTCATCGGCATTAAAACCAAGATGTAAATTGGCTTCAACTGTATCCATTCCTTCTTCTTGCAATTTATAGGCTCTGATTTTGTTCATTAATCCTATTCCACGACCTTCCTGATTCATATAAACAACAACGCCTTTTCCTTCTTTTTCAATTAGTTGCATTGCTTTGTGAAGTTGATCGCCACATTCGCAACGCATAGAACCAAAAATATCGCCTGTAATACACGATGAATGAACACGAACCAAAACAGGCTCATTTTCTTTCCATTCGCCTTTAATTAAAGCAATATGTTCCAATCCATTTGAAATCTGACGAAATGGAATGAGCTTAAAATGACCATATTTTGTAGGCATTTCTACTTTTTCTCCTTTTTCAACCAACGATTCACTTTTTAACCGATATGCTATCAAATCTTTAATCGAAATTATTT
>Ga0302206_1000227_pt1 | contig 23427 bp, 21 predicted proteins | sample II_Fen_E2_1_FD_194581 | JGI IMG/M metagenome (GOLD analysis project Ga0302206, IMG submission 194581) | Peat permafrost microbial communities from Stordalen Mire near Abisko, Sweden - II_Fen_E2_1 | ecosystem: Environmental > Terrestrial > Soil > Wetlands > Permafrost | place: Sweden: Abisko...
CTTTTTTTGCATTCTGAAATAATACAAAGCCGTCAATGGAATCTTCAGGACGAAAAAATAATAAAGAAGCAGCTCAGATTTGAATTTGCTGACACTCTGTTCTCGATGATAGTGGGCTGGGCTATTAACAGTGCGATGATACTGCTGGCTGCAGCCACATTTTTCACCAGCGGACAAAAAGTTGATGAACTGCAGCAGGCTAACAGGTTACTTGAACCACTACTTGGATCAAATGCATCTGTTGTATTCGCCGTTGCACTCCTGTTTGCAGGTATTGCTTCTTCAATAACCTCAGGAATGGCTGGCGGATCAATTGTGTCGGGAATGTACAAAGAATCATATGATGTTAAAGACAATCATTCAAGAATAGGAATAATTATTTCTCTTGCCGGAGCGCTTTTATTAATATTCTTTATCAAAGACGCTTTTAAAGGACTAATTTTGTCGCAGGTATTTTTAAGTATACAACTTCCTTTTACTGTTGCAATACAAATTTACCTTACTTCTTCCAAAAAAGTTATGGGCAAATATGCCAACAGTAGGTTTCTTTTAGTACTCTTATTGATTATTGGCGGTATTGTTACTTTCTTAAATTTGAAATTGCTGTTTGATTTTATAAAGGGATAGACACTCAAAAAAAAACTGATGTCAGTAAAACTGTATAATGTTGGTCTGGTTTTAAGCGGAGGCGGTGCAAGAGGTTTTGCACATCTGGGAGTGATACAAGCTTTGAATGAAGCAGGAATCTTCCCTGATGTTATATCAGGAACAAGTGCCGGAGCACTGATTGGTGTGTTATATGCTGATGGATATACTCCGGGAGAGATACTGAATCTGTTGAATGGCGGCAGCAGGCTTGATTTTATGCGCCCTGCCTTACCAAGAGAAGGGTTGCTTCAAATCAGCGGAATATTAAAAATTCTGAAATCGAGCTTGCGTTCCAAAATATTTGAGGAGCTCAAAATCCCAATGTATGTTTCTGCAACCGATCTTAATAATGGAAGAGCAGTATATTTTTCCGAAGGCGATTTGTTTGAACCCGTTATTGCCTCTGCAAGCATTCCGGTTCTATTTCAGCCTGTGAAAATTAATGATATATCTTATGTTGACGGTGGAGTTCTGGATAATCTCCCGATCAAGCCAATTGAAAACAAATGCAGGATTTTTATCGGTTCTTTTGTAAATCCTGTCGGATACATGGAAAAGATAAGCGGATTGATAAATATAGCCGAGCGAACATTTATGCTCAGTATGTCGAAAGAAATTTTCGAAAAGTCTAAGAAATTTGATCTTTTCATAGCTCCGCCCGAACTCAGAAATTATAAAATTATGGATCCTGAAAAATCGGGTGAACTATTTATGATCGGATATAAAGCAACAAATGAAAAATTAAAAACTATTGATATTGAAAGTATGATTCTCCAGTAATTGAGGAATCTGGCTGCCATACTTTAATCAAACTACTTTTTGTCAACAAGGGAATACAAGCTTTTAATTTCCTGCTCCCATAGCGATTCCTCGGGGGTTTCAAGGATTAAAGGCATATTATCAAACCTTGGGTCATTCATCAGTGACCTGAAAATATCCTCCCCAAGAAATCCCTTTCCGATACTGTCGTGCCTGTCTACTCGTGTGGCTAATTCTTTCTTTGAATCATTTAAATGCATTCCCTTGAGGTAACCAAGACCTATAACTTTTTCAAACTGCCTGAATGTCTCAATATATCCTTCACGGGATTTAATATCATATCCGGAAGTGAAAGCATGACAGGTATCGATACATACTCCAACCCTGGATTTATCTTCAACCTTGTCGATCATAAACCTGAGCTGCTCAAATTTATGCCCCATATTAGTTCCCTGGCCAGCAGTATTTTCTATTACAGCTGTGACGCCTTTTGTCTTATCAAGAACAATATTTATAGATTCTGCAATCCTGGTAAGGCATTCCTCTTCAGTGATTGCCATCAGATGGCTCCCCGGGTGGAAATTAAGCCGGTCAAGGCCTAACTGTTCACATCTCTGCATTTCATCAAGAAATGACGCTCTTGATTTTTCCAGGGATTCTTTTTCGGGATGCCCGAGGTTTATCAGATAACTGTCGTGCGGCAATATCTGAAATGGTTTATAGTCGTATTTCTCACAATTCTGGCGAAACGCTTTTATACTTGCCAGTGTCAACGGATTTGAAAACCATTGCCTCTGATTTTTTGTGAACAGGGCAAAAGCCTTTGCTCCTATTGCATTAGCGTTTACCGGAGCGTTTTCCACACCTCCTGATGCGCTGACATGTGCTCCTACATATTTCATAGACCTTTCTATAAATTGTTTCTGAAATTGAAATATAATTACTGATAAATATATCTGTATAATCTTTAAACAATATAACAAAATCTTTTGTCTAATGTTTATATTTTAAATTTGAAAAAATTCAAGGATATTAGTATTTTTGTCTAGAAACCTTTTAAATTCAAGAAGATAAATGGCAGAATTAAACAGTAGTATCCCAACACCTCCGGGAAAGCAGAAAGGATCTCCGTTAAATATGATTGTCGTAGCAATTATACTTGGCGTGGCTCTTATTTTTCTTGTATATATGTATTTTGATAAGAAAAATAAAATGGCTGAAATGGAAACAGTCCTTACTCAGGAAAAAGATTCCCTGGCCAATGAACTAAGACATATGGTCGTAGCATATGATACTCTTAAGACCAACAATGATACTCTGAATGCAGGTCTGCAAAAACAGAAGAATAAGATTATCCAGTTATTATCTATAAATGCTTCCAATGTTCAACTAATAAGAAAATATAAAAACGAGATCACAACAATGAGAGAAATAATGAAAAGCTACATTGTTCAGATCGATTCATTAAATACCAGAAACAGTATGCTGGTATCTGAAAACACGGAAATAAAGCAACAGATAACCCAGGTCCGCAATACCAATACCGAACTATCTAAAGTGAAGGAAGAACTTAGTTCCAAAGTTGAGGTTGCTTCTGTTATCCAGGCTAAGAATATAGTTGCTGTTTCCCTGAACAAAAAGAGAAAAGAGACTACCAGAATCGGTTCTTTGGACAAATTAAGAATTTGTTTTACTCTCCGCGAGAACCCACTGGCAAAACCCGGACAGAAAGATGTTTATATGAGAGTTATAAGGCCTGATTCACTTGTTGTTACAAGTAGTCCTGATAATCTTTTTGAATACAAAGGGAATAAAATCATTTATTCAGCCAATCGTCAGGTTGATTATATGAATCAGGATATAGAAGTATGCATCTTCATGGATAATAAAGGGGATTTTATTATAGGTAATTATAGTGTTGAGCTTTATCTCGATGATAACATTATTGGCCGGACAAACTTCATGCTTTCAAAAAAATAACTATTCATCACCCGGCATTATAAATTCAGAAATTATATTGTCTGAAATCAGTTTTCCCTGGTTTGTAAGAATCAGGGAATTTTTTTCCTGTTTCATAAGGCCGTAATTTTTGAATTTCCCTGAAAGATTCATAACATAATCATAGCCTTCTTTCTCAAACATTTTCTCAACATACTCAAGATCAATTCCCCACATTGTTCTTAGAGAGGTCATCATATATTCATTGAACCGGGTTCTTGTGTCAAGTTCTTCACTTTCAAAATACTGTTTCCCTGAATTTACTGCTTTTATGTAACCTTTAAGATTACGAACATTCCATTGCCGCGAATATCCGTTAAAAGAGTGGGCGGAAGGCCCCAGACCAAGATATTTAACCTGTTTCCAGTAATTTGAATTATGGATTGAGAAATATCCCGGTTTCCCGAAATTTGAAATCTCATAATGTATAAAACCAGCCGATTCTGCTTTTTGTATTAAAAGATTAAATTGTGCAGCACTTTCGTTTTCATCAATCTCACTGATAGTTCCTTGCTCTAGCATTTTACCGAAGACGGTTCCCTTTTCAAAAGTCAGATGATAAGCGGAGAGGTGCTTAATGCCAAATGAAAAAGAGAAATCAAGATTTGATTCCCATTCTTTCAGACTCATTCCCGGGATTCCGTATATGAGATCAATTGTTACGTTTTCAAATCCTGTCTTCAATATCTCTTTGAGTGCATATTCAGCCTGTGAGGAGTCGTGCCTTCTGTTAAGCATTTTCAGGTCCGAATCTCGCCATGACTGAATTCCAAGACTTATCCTGTTGATTTTAAGATTCTTTAACCCGGCAAGATACTCCGGCCTGATATCATCCGGGTTAAGTTCTATCGTTATTTCGCAATCAGCAGTTACATTGTAATTCAGGTAAATCTGATTCAGAATAGACTCCAGCTCTTTGACAGTAAAAACAGAAGGTGTTCCTCCTCCAAGATAAATTGTTGAGACAGTTTCTCCACCCAAATAATCCTTTTTTAAAAAAGTCTCCTTCAATAAAGCATCAATAAATGCAGCATTATCATCCTGTGAAACAATGTGATAGAAATCACAATAAAAACAGAGTTTTTTACAATATGGTATGTGTATGTATATCCCTGCCATCTGATATTTAATTTTTAATAGCCTGAAAGGCCACCCGTTGATCTTTATTTTTCGTACGACTATTTCTCAACTGTGTTCTGAGTTTATCAATTAACTGGTAAATTTACACCAAATAATAACGGATGCTACGAAAAAATATATTCTCAATTCTGATTGCTGCGATTATCCTTTATCTGAGTATGGCCAACTCTCATACTTTTGATAAGGTACCGATTAATATACCCAACTTTGATAAGTTTGTTCATTTTGGAATGTATTTTGGTTTGATGTCAGTACTTATCTTTGAGAACAGAAAAGCCATAAAAAGCAATGGAAATTTATTTCTAATAAGCCTTATCCCTTTTTTCTACGGCATTATAATAGAAATTATGCAGTCTGCTCTAACAACAACCAGAACAGGCAGCATTTATGACGCTCTGGCAAATTCTGCAGGAATCCTGGTGTCTGTTTTGTTATGGCTTTGGATTAAATCATCTAAAACAAAATGATCAGATAATAATCATTTCCTCCATATTCGATTTTACCACCAGTTCATAAATTGTCCTGTTACTGAATAGTTTAATTAGTTCTTTTCTTGATTTTTCGTAGTCTTCATGGAGAGTGCAACGAACTTTATCTTTTGTCACTCCTTCACATGACCCATTATGTATGATACAATTTGTGAATGTGTCCTGGCCGTCAATAGTATTTACGATATCAAGAAGGGTTATTTTCCGCGGATCTTTTAATAAAGAAAACCCCCCATGCGGGCCTTTGGAAGAACTGAGGATTTTTTGTTTTGCAAGTTGCTGAAGGATTTTTGCCAGAAATGGCGATGGAAGGTTAAGGTCCTTGCTGATTTTTTTTATCCCTGTTTTCCCCACAGAAGCCGGCTGACTTGCGAGATAGATGACAGCCCTGATACCGTATCTGCAGGAATTTGAAAGCATACTAGTACATTTTTAATGATATCTTCTCCACTCTTCTTTTATGCCGCCCTCCTTCAAAAGATGTGGTAAGGAAAGTCTTTGCAATAAGATACGCTTCAGATTCGGAAATAAACCATCCCGGCAAAGCAAGAATGTTGGCATCATTATGTGACCTTGACAGCCGGCAAATCTCTTCATTCCAACAAAGAGCAGATCTTATTCCCGGATGTTTATTTACTACCATGTTAATCCCGTTTCCTGTTCCGCAGATTGAGATTCCCATCTCAAACTCACCTGCAGCCACAGCATTTGCCAGCGGATGACCAAAATCAGGATAATCAACTGACGCATCGGAATAAGATCCAAAATCCTTTACTTCATACTTCTCTCTGATAAGATATGCCAACAGTTTCTCCTTAAGGTAATAACCAGCATGATCCGATGCTATTCCAATTTTATTATTTTTCAACTTGCCTGCTTTTAATTTGAATTTTATATTCTTTAAAGAGTCTGCAAATTAACACAATTGCTCAATTAAAAGAAAAAAGTATTCCAATATCTTTATTCCGATCTCCTTCCCTTGAAGAGTAACAAAGGTACAGGGTTAATGTTTACTGCGAGATGATATCCATCCCCCTTGTAAATCTACTCGAATACGATCGAAGATGTGTATAAAAAATAGCTCAAACATCCTGCAAAAACCATGAATTAAGAATAAAGAACAATCGAACAGTGAAGTAAGAACAAAATACTTCTTCATTCTACATTCAATTGTTCTAATATTCGTACTTCAAGCATTAAATAAACCCCATTTCTCACCTATAGGTTGGCAAGGGTGCCAAATATGTTGTTAATAACCTGTAGATAATTGAAGATAAATAATTAAAATTTCATATTTTATTAACCATATTAAAGCTTCGCCCTCGCCTTTGAACAGGTTGAATAAAGTTTTAAGAAAAGAAACTCAAAATATCAACTTTAAATAAACCTTAAAATCTATAATTTTATCATTTTTCCATTATCAATAACCGTATATTAACAATTGTTAATTAAATTACTAATATGTTGATATTCAAAAACGGTATGTTTTTTGAACTGTTGATAAAATGTTTGTACACCGGTAATGATGAGAAATACAATAAATATCTATTTTTTCTTTCAACATAATTAACAGCATATTATCATTATCATAAATAAAATTTAAATTAATATATAAGAATATTATACTGTTAATTAAAGTTGAAAAGCATTAGCGTTAGAAATTCTATATTACAATATTGAGTAATTTTACAGAATGAAAGAACAATCACAAGAACAAAAAATAATTGAAATAAAAAAGCTGAAAGAAGAGAAGAATGCTATAATTCTTGCTCATTATTATCAGACCGGAGATATTCAGGATATAGCTGATTTTGTTGGCGACAGCCTTGCTCTTTCACAAAAAGCTGCCAAAAATTCAGCTGATATCATTCTTTTTGCCGGTGTTAAATTTATGGCAGAAACAGCAAAAATACTTGCTCCTGAAAAAAAAGTATTGCTTCCGGATATGCTTGCAGGCTGCTCGCTTGCAGATTCATGCAAAGCCGTTGACTTTAAGAAATTTATAATAGAAAATCCGGGGAGAACTGTTATTTCTTATGTGAATACAACCGCAGAGATAAAAGCATTATCAGATATAATATGTACCTCTTCAAACGCTGTTCAGATAGTAGAATCGCTTCCTCCGGAAGAAAAGATAATCTTTGCACCTGACCGTAATTTAGGAAACTATGTTCTGAATAAAACAGGAAGGGATATGGTCATTTGGAATGGTACCTGTCATGTTCATGAAGAATTTTCCCTTGAAGCAATTATAAGATTGAAAAAAGAGAATCCTGATGCAAAAATTATTGTTCACCCGGAATGCGAACTTCCTGTGAGATTAGTCGCCGATTTTATAGGTTCTACTTCATCACTGCTGGAATACACAAAGAAAGACAATGGAAATTGCTATATTGTAGCAACTGAAGCCGGGATAATTCATCAAATGAAAAGGGAAAACCCCGATAAGGTATATATACCTGCTCCGCCAATAGATTCTACTTGCGGATGCAGTGAATGCAGTTTTATGAAACTGATTACTATTGAAAAAATACTAAATTGCCTTAAATACGAGAAACCCGAAATTTTTGTTGAGAAGGAAACTCTGCTAAGAGCTCAAAAGCCCATTTTAAGAATGATGGAAATATCTGAAAAACTTGGTCTTTAAAACATGAAAAAAATTATCATTTTTATACTTTTTGTCTTCCTGCGGACGACAGGCTATGCCCAGGACAAGGAAGCGTTAAAGGATGGTTATCAGATATTTAAATATCCGAATGGAACTGTCTCAAGCGAAGGACTTATTAAAAACGGAAAGCCTGAGGGGTTTTGGAAGAGCTATTATGTTACAGGTGTAAAAAAATCTGAGGGTAAAAGGACAAACTTTATGCTTGATAGCATTTGGTTATTTTATGATCAGGCAGGCGATACTACAGAAAAAATAAATTATCTCTACGGTAAAAAAAACGGATGGTATTATAAATATAAAAAAGACCCTTCAAGAGGAGTATATATCTGGTCAAAAGAGCTTTATGCGGCCGATAGAAAAGAAGGAACTGCTTTTATCTATTTTCCGGAAGGAAAAACACAGGAAACATATTCTTATAACGCAGGTAAAAAAGAAGGTTTATCAAAAGAGTATGATAAAGAAGGAAATATTATAACGTTACTGGAATATAATAATGATTTTCTTGTAAGCAGGGAAAAAATAAACAGAAGCGACAATAAAGGGCTGAAACAGGGTGACTGGAAAGAATTCTATCCAAACGGAGGGATAAAATCAGAAAAAACTTTTAAAGATGACCTGATTCATGGATATTATAAAGAATATGATACCAGGGGAAGACTGGTAATTACAATGCTATATGAAAATGGTGCAATTGTGAAGTCAAGAGTCGAAGACGAGCCTGATATTGAAGTAGTTACTAAACATGATCAGGATGGTAAATTAATATACAGCGGCCCATACCGGAATAAAATCCCTGTAGGTGTTCACAGGGAATTCGGTAAAGATGGAAAGGTTACAAATTCTTTTATCTACAATGATAATGGATTGCTTCTTTCGGAAGGCATAGTTGATGAAGCCGGAAACAGAAATGGTAAATGGAAGAACCTTTATTCTAACGGGAAGGTACAGTCTGAAGGTCAGTATACCGAGAACCGGCGTTCAGGACAATGGAAATTCTACAACACCTTTGAAAAAATCGAACAAACCGGATCCTACAACAATGGTCGTCCCGACGGATTATGGAATTGGTATTATGAGGACGGATCCAAACTGAAAGAGGAAGAATACTTCCAGGGACAACGTGATGGATTATCAACAGAATATTCAATCACCGGTGAGATCATAGCCCAGGGTCAGTACTCTGACGGAGAAAGAAACGGGGCCTGGAAATTTAAATCGGGTGACATGACTGAAGAAGGTAAATATATTACCGGATTAAAAGATGGCGTCTGGAAAACTTATTACAGCAACGGGAAATTAAAATTCAAGGGAAACTTCATTCAGGGCAACCCTGAAGGCCCGCAGATATTTTATTATGAGAATGGTAAAACTAAAGAAGAACAGTACTTTGAGAGTGGTATCAGGCAAAAAACATGGAAAAAATTTACTGAGGAAGGAACCCCTTTTCTTGTAATTGCCTATAAAGATGATTCAGAGGTTAGTATAAATGGTGTTAGAATTAAGCTTCCTGAAGGCGAAACAAAGCTGATTAAATAGTTACTTTGCTTTATGGAAGAAAATATTAATATCAGAAAGGATATTATCACTCCAAATGATAAAGAATTTGAGAAACAGCTACGGCCATTAAGTTTTAGCGATTTCAAGGGTCAGAAACAAGTTATTGAAAATCTGGTTGTTTTTGTGACTGCCGCGAAACAACGCGGAGAATCTCTTGATCATGTCCTTTTGCACGGACCTCCAGGGTTAGGCAAAACTACGCTTGCGACAATCATTGCCAATGAGTTACAAGTTAACCTTCGGGTAACATCCGGTCCGGTTCTTGACAAACCCGGCGATCTGGCAGGGCTGCTTACAAATCTGCAGGAGGGAGATGTCCTTTTTATAGATGAAATTCACAGATTAAGTCCGGTCGTTGAAGAATACCTCTATTCAGCCATGGAGGATTTTCAAATCGATATAATGATCGACAAAGGACCAAGTGCAAGAAGTGTACAACTGACACTAAATAACTTTACACTGATTGGTGCTACGACCCGATCGGGACTTCTTACAAGTCCGTTGAGAGCGAGATTCGGAATTAAATTTCATCTTGAATACTATGATCATGAAATACTTACAGGTATTGTTAAGAGATCTGCAGGCATTTTGAATGTTAAAATTGATGAAGAGGCAGCAATAGAAATTGCCAGACGGAGCAGGGGAACCCCGAGAATAGCCAATGCATTACTGAGAAGAGTAAGGGATTTTGCTCAGGTGAAAGGCTCGGGAGAAATTGATATTGAAATTACCAGGTATGGTCTTAAAGCACTGAATATTGATCAGCATGGCCTTGATGAAATGGATAACAGAATACTCTCTGTAATTATTGATAAATTCAGCGGCGGACCAGTAGGGTTAAATACAATCTCCACTGCGGTTGGAGAAGAAAGCGGAACCATCGAGGAGGTTTATGAACCTTTTTTAATTAAAGAGGGATATCTTAAAAGAACTCCAAGAGGACGTGAAGCAACCGAACATGCCTATAAGCATCTGGGAAAGCAATTCGGACAGAATATGCCCGGGACGTTATTTTAGTTGAAAACATTACTGATCTTTTCCAAACCCCTGGTATTGAGTATTTTGATCTTTCTTCCGTTTAGTTCTACAAGTTTATCCGATTTAAATTCTGATAATAACCTGATAACAGATTCAGTTGCTGTGCCAACTATATTAGCGAGCTCTTCCCTGGTAAGAGAGATATTAAGAAAATTCTCATTATCAATTCCAAAGTCATTTACGAGAAAAAGAAGAACCTCTGCAAGACGCTCCCTTACAGTTTTCTGAGCAATGTCAGTAATGAATGAATTTGCTTCACCCAGCTCATGGCAGGCAAGCTTCAGCAGCTCGAGTGCATAGGCGGGATTGGTTTTGATGAACGATATAAGTATCTCAGATGGAATGAAACATACCTGGCAGTCCTCAATTACCTTTGCAGAGGTGCAGGCCAGCTCATTGCTAAGAACACTGCGGTATGCAATAATATCCCCCTTTTTAGCAAACCTTATTATCTGTTCTTTCCCGTCAAATCCTGTTTTAAAAACTTTAATTATCCCGCTGTTTATACAAAAGAAACCACTAATCCGGTTACCCTCCTGATAAAGTATGTCACCACGTTTATACTGTCTGAAATCTTTTTGAAAATTTAGAGTCTCAGCTTCTTCGGGAGTCAGGTGTTTAAATATAGACCCCGATTCGAATGCGCAGGTTTGACATAGCGGGACATGAATTTCTTGTTGTTTCATATCATCTCCTTAAATTATGGTGCAATCATTAACACTCTCATTATTATAAAGTTCAATTATGGTTAAAATGCGGTTTTAAACTGATCAAGAAACCGAAGGTCATTTTCAAAATACAACCGCAAATCATTAACTCCGTATTTAAGCATAGCGGCTCTCTCAATTCCCATGCCAAAAGCGAAACCGGTATATTTTTTACTGTCAATATTGCAGGCTTCCAAAACATTAGGATGAACCATACCGCAGCCTAATATTTCAAGCCAGCCGGTATGCTTACAGACGTTACATCCTTTTCCACCGCATATTTTACAGCTAACATCCATTTCTGCCGATGGTTCGGTAAAAGGAAAATATGATGGCCTGAGCCTTATTTCGGTATCTTTTCCAAACATTTCTCTTGCAAAAAATAAAAGAGTCTGCCGGAGATCGGCAAAGGATACATTTTCGTCGATATACAGGCCTTCCACCTGATGAAATATACAGTGTGCCCTGGCGGAAATTGCCTCATTACGGAATACTCTACCCGGAGAAATTGTACGGATAGGTGGCTTTTGGTTCTGCATAACCCTTACCTGAACAGATGATGTATGAGTGCGAAGTAATATATCTTCAGGGCTCGAATCTTCTGCAGATAACCTGGAAATATAAAAAGTGTCCTGCATATCTCTGGCAGGATGTTCGGGTGCGAAATTAAGTTTTGTAAACACATGATCATCATCCTCAATTTCCGGTCCCTCTGAAACTGTGAACCCTATACGTGTGAATATATCGATCAGCTCATTTCTTACAATGGAGATAGGATGGCGTGATCCAGTTGAAAAAGGAAAAGAAGGTCGGGTGAGATCAGGAACATCAGAAATGTCTTCCTGATTAAGAAGATTGTTTTTCAGAGAATTGTATTTATCCAGTGCATTTTGCTTTAAAAGATTCAACTTCTGGCCTATTTCCTTTTTTTCTGATATTGGAACATTCTTGAAATCTTCAAATAGTTCAGACAACAATCCCTTTTTGCTAAGATATTTCAACCTGAAATGTTCAAGTTGTTCGGAATTATTTACAATAATTGAGGAGACCTCATTAAACAGATCATTAATTTTTTGAAGCATCAAACTATTATTTTAGACAATTATTAATCAATTCTTTATAATTTTTACTTTAATTATTTTAATATCATTGAGTGGTCTATCACCACTATCGGTAGGAACTGCTGAAATTTTATCAACTATATCCAAACCTTCTGTTACTTCTCCAAAAACTGTGTAGGTACCGTCAAGCCTGGGCGTTCCACCTATAGTTTTATAGATATTTCGTTGCTCTTCTGACATTTTATATTCTTTAAATTCAGTAAGATATTGAAACATTTTTATAGATGCAATCTCCTGTATTTCAGCATCGGTCATAGTTTTACCTGAAAGCCGGAGACTATCAGCGGTTTCCCTTATAAGGGTATTAAAATGTGATTGTTTAATATTACTATTGATTTTTTGTTCTGCTGTATTCAGTTCGTCAACGCTGAATTTTACACCCTGGACAATGTAAAACTGAGTTCCCGATGATCTCATCAGGGGATTTACATCGTTACTTTGACGCGCTGCTGCCAGAGCTCCCCGTTTATGAAAATACATATTATTGAATTCTGCAGGAATAGTAAATGTTTTCAGCGAGTCAGGAAAATTAGGAGATTTGGTGTTCCTGCTTTCAGGATCCCCGGCCTGAATCATGAAGTCTTTTATAATACGGTGAAAGGAAATTCCATTATAAAAACCAGAATTAACTAAATGAATGAAATTTTCTCTGTGAATAGGAGTTCCATCATAAAGCTTGATTTTAATGTCCCCAAGAGTGGTTTTAATTGAAACAATCGTATTCTCATTTCCTCCGGGAGCTTTGCACGAGATGATGAATATAAGACTGAAGAAAGTGATAAAAGTTCTAAAATAACGGTTCATGAAACTTGGAAATTGGTTTATAAAGTTCTGCAAAAGTGACTGCAAAGATATTTAACTTTGGACGATACAAGAAAATATTGGTTTTCAAATTGCATATTTTTTATCAAAACGGAAAGGGAATTATAATGGTAGAGCATTAGCATTATATTTGTCTTTTGGATTCTCAACGATATTTGTATGATTGAAAAATGAAAATTAAAGCAGTAAAAAAATTAAAACATCAGTTACCACAATACGATACTAAAGCTTTTGAAGGCGTAGATCTGAGAGGAAATTTTGATAGTGATGTTTTATTAAAACCGAAGAAGAGATCACTCGTCCCAGCAGGAATATTTCTGGAAAGTGCAATCGGTTATGAAGCTCAGATACGACAAAGAAGCTGCCTCGCAGTAAATAGCGGAATTGCAATTGTAATTCACCTGACTCTATTGATGCTGAATACAGAGGCGAGGTTTGTATCATTACGATGAACTTATAATCAGAAAATTTCGTTATTAGGGATGGGAATCGAATATCTCAGATGGTTATTGCAAAGCATGAAAAGGCAGAATGGATTAAAGTTGATAATCTTTTAGTTAATGAAAAAGAAATCGGTGGGTTTTGACATACGGGTAATAGATAATTATGAAATCATTTAGATATTGGTATATTTTTCTGTTTTTTTCAGTTTTGAGTTTTTCTTCCTGTAATAAAAGGTTATTTGTTTCAGGGTTGAGTGATAAAACCAATGAGAAATATGATTCTGCCGCTTTTAATTATGTATATGTAGAAGCATTAAAGCAGAAACTAATGGGAAATGGAGGTGATGCACTAAAATATCTCGAACAAAGTATTAAAATAAATCCCTTAAGCGACGCAGCATATTATGAAATGGCTCAGATTGTTATTGCCAACAACGATATAAAAAACGGGAAACGTTTTATTACGAATGCTTTATCAATTGACAGTAATAATATCTGGTATCTGACCATGTTAGCCGGATTGTATTACCAGGAGAAAAACCTGGATAGCGCAATTATTTTTTATGAAAGAGCTGTTAAGAATTACCCTGAGAAAGTAAACCTGCAATTGACACTCGGCAACCTTTATTCAGAAAATAAAAGTTATGAAAAGGCTGGTGCAATTTTCGATTTATTTGATAAAAAATATGGAGTTAATGAGACATCTACTGTTTCTTCCATTAAAAATCTTATCGCAACCGGAAAGTTTGATGATGCATTAGAGAAAGCTCTTACTTTATTAAAAGAAAATCCTGATGAAATTCAATACAATGGACTTTTAGCAGAGATTTACAGGGGAAAGGGTGACAATCAAAAGGCAATGGATGTATATAATAAACTGCTCGAAAGGAATCCGGATAATGCACAGATTCAGCTTTCATTGTGCGATTTCCTGATCTCAGAAAAAAGCTACGATGATTTGTTCACATTGCTGAATAGTGTTATTTTGAACAATAAGGTTGAAAGGGAAGCCAAAATATCTTTAATGGCGAAACTTATTGAAATCCCAGAATTGAATCAGCAATTCGGTGATAAAATGATGATAACTTTGATGGTTCTGGAAGCAAATTACAATGATGACAATATTGTTCCTTTGTTGCGTCCTGAATTATTAATAAAGCAGAATAAACTAATTGATGCGTCGGAAAGACTGGAAGAAATTATAAAAGCAAACCCAGATGATTATTATGCCTGGGAGAAATTGCTTATAGTTTATCTGCAACTGAAAGATTATAATAAGCTTTTATCAAAGGGAGAAGAATGTGCGACAAAGTTTAACAGATCATTTCCGGCAAAACTTTTATATGCAAATGGAGCACTTGAATTAGGAAAATATGAAATTGCACTTGAAGAATTGAAAAAAGCTGAAATACTGGCTGAGGATAATAAAGATTTTATTATTCAGGTTCTTACTATGAGAGCCGATGTCTATTACAGGATGAAGGATTATCTGAAAGCATTTGAAACATTTAGGCTCGCTTTGAAATCAGATAATCAGGATCTTACAGTTATAAATAACTACGCATATTATCTGGCGGAACAAAATACTAATCTGACAGAAGCGGAGGAAATGGCCCGGAAGGTTATTGAAAAGGAGAAGGGAAATAGTACTTTTCTAGATACTTACGGATGGGTTCTTTATAAAAGAGGAAAATTAAAGGAAGCTGCCAGGGTAATGGAATCAATAATTAGCAGCGGACAAAAGCCTGATGCTGTATGGTATGAGCATTATGGATATATTCTTAAAAAGCAAAGAAAATGTAATGAAGCAATTACTAACTGGAATATAGCTCTTAAACTCGACGGCTCAAAAACGGAATTGATTAAGGAAATAGAAAATTGCAAAAAGTAGCTATAATATTGTTTTTTGGGATATTATCTGTGGGTTGCTCTGTTACCAGAAAGACGGAGAAGACGAAATATCCTGAGTCTAATGAGACTGATTCGGGAAGTGTTTTAGAAAGAGTAGTTAAGCAGAATTTTACATCTGCAAGTTTCTTTATTCAAAAGGCTGAAATTGAATTTATTACTGCATCGGATAAGAAAAGATTTCTTGGAAGTATTAAATTTGAATATCCCGATAAATTTCTTATTAGCCTTAAAAGCAGATCAGGAATTGAAGGAGCGCGAATTTTTATAAATAGAGATTCAATACTCGTTAATGACAGAATAAACAAAAGAATGTATTTTGGAACAGCATTGAACGTAAAGAAAAAATTAGGAATGAATCAAAGTGTTCTTCCATTGATCTTTGGTGACATGGTTGTTGATAAGAAATTTGGTACGGAAACAGACAAATGTGAAAATAACAAACTTAGAGTTCATTGCAACGTCAGAGGAATTACAATAAATTATATCATTGATTGCAAAAGGAATAAAATTGAGCGGATAAGTTTGGGAAATAGTAATTTAAAAGACAATATTATCATTGATTGCAGCAGTTTTATATTTTTGAATAATACATTATTACCGAGGATAATCGAAATTGCTGATATGGAATATAATACCAGAGTCAGAATAAAAATAATTAAGATCGATTATCCCTGGAATGGAAATGTTACGTTTATGCCGGGGAAGGGATATGAATTAATTGAAATTTTATGAAATATCAGGTACCGATATTTTTTTTCTTATTGATATTGTGCAATTGTTTATATGGTCAGACAAAGGCTGAACTTGAAGCGAAAAGAAAAGCTACACTTGAAGAAATAACCTACGTTGACAATATGCTGAAATCTACTGCAAAACAAAAGGAAGAAAGCTTAAATGCCATAAAAATAATAGGAAACAAATTAAACCTTAGAGAATCAGTTATAAAAGGAATGCGTGACGAAATAAGTTTAATGACTGAAAGAATTAATCTGAATACTATAGCAATTAATATGATGGAAAACGATCTTGTAGGTTTAAAAAGTGATTATGCAAGAGCTGTTTTGAATTCATATAAATCTCAAAAAGAAAATCCGGAACTTGTTTATATCCTTTCAGCTAAAGACTTCAATCAGGGATACAAACGAGTGAAATATTTGCAGCAAATAACAAAATTCAGACGAAGGGAATCTGAAACAATAATAGAGTTAAAAGAACAGATTCAGAGTACAAAAGATAGATTGCAAAATGATTTAAACAGAATATCAGATTTAAAGTCTAAAGAAGAACAGCAGAAGAACTTGCTGCAATCTGAACAATCAAAAAAACAGATAATGGTTCAGACGCTGAGCAAAAAAGAGCGTCAATTACAAAGAGAACTTGAAGAGAAAAAGAGAATTGCAGATAAGATTGAAAAAGAAATTGCCCGGATGATGGAAGAAGAAAGAAAGCGGGCCTTAAAATCCGTCAATACACCTGAACAACGATTAATTGGAGATAATTTTTCAGAAAATAAAGGCAGGCTTCCGTGGCCTGTTGAGAAAGGAATAATTACAAGCCAGTTTGGCATACAAAAAAATTCCGTTCTTAAATATGTTACTGAGAACAATATTGGTATTGAGATTACCAGCCTGGGGAAAACTGCTGTTAGAAGCATTTTTAAGGGGGAGGTTGCAAGAGTTTTTTCTGTACAGGGTGCAAATATGATTGTAATAATAAGACATGGAAAATATCTTTCGGTTTATCAGAATATAGTAGATTTGAAAGTTAAAGCAGGAGATAAGGTTGATACTAAACAGGAAATTGGGAATGTATTTTGTGAAAAGGAGAATGGTAACAAATCTATCCTGAAATTTATGATATTTGAAGAGAAAGAGAAACTAGATCCTGAAGCATGGATTTTAAAAAATTAGTCTTTTATTGAAACAAATAATCAAAAAAAAAGTATAACGGGTGGTATTAAATGAGTTATGTATAAAAAGATCAGGATAGAATCTCAAGTAGCGAACTTAAGAATTGTAGAAAATGCAATTGATGAGACTACATCAGTAATCGGAATTTCACAGGATAACTATGGTAAAATTCTGGTATCTGCGATGGAAGCAGTGAATAATGCAATTTTACACGGTAATAAATCAAATCCGGAAAAAAATGTAGATATCGAAATTTCTTTTGAGAGTGATGTACTGAATATTAAAGTTACCGATGAAGGACCGGGCTTCAGACCCGATAAGGTTCCTGATCCAACGACTCCCGAAAATATTGAAGAGCTGAACGGAAGAGGGATTTATCTGATGTCACATCTGGCGGATAAAATCGTATACAATAAAAAGGGAAATTCGGTTACAATGACATTTAAGAACATTTCATCTTGAGCATCAGAATATATTACGACGAAACTAACTTCAGGTTTAGGGGATGGAAAAAAACCGTGAAGATTATACAGGAGGTCATCGCGAAAGAAGAAAAAATTTCAGGTGACCTTAACTTTATAATAACAAATGATAAGAATTTGAGAGAAATAAATGTAGAGTTTCTTGAACATGATTATAATACTGATGTTATTTCTTTTAATTATAACAACGGAAATTCAATAAACGGGGAAGTTTATGTTAGTCTGGACAGAGTTAAGGAAAACAGCTTGAACTATAATGTTAGTTTAAAAAATGAACTTTTTAGAGTTATAATTCATGGTGTACTGCATCTGCTAGGTTATAATGATTCATCTGAAGAGGAGAGAAGTGAAATGAGGAAATTGGAAGATTATTGGATGAAGTCCGCTAAGCTAAATACTTATTGATGGATTTTAAATACGATATAATTGTTGTCGGAGGAGGACACGCGGGTTGTGAAGCTGCACATGCTGCAGCTGTAATGGGTGCAAAAACTCTTCTTATAACTATGGATATGACTAAACTGGCTCAGATGTCATGTAATCCTGCTATGGGAGGAATTGCAAAGGGGCAAATAGTAAGGGAAATTGATGCGATGGGAGGAATGAGTGGAATCGTTACTGACAGAAGTATGATTCAGTTCAGGATGCTCAATAAATCAAAGGGTCCTGCCATGTGGAGTCCGAGAGCACAATGTGACAGGCAAAAGTTCACTGCGGAATGGAGAAAGGTGCTGGAAAGAACTGATAATCTTTCAATTTGGCAGGAACAAGCGACATCATTACTTCTGGAGGATAGAAAGGTTGCAGGAGTAGAAACAGCTTTTGGAACTAGATTCTATTCTGAAGCTGTTATCCTTACTAATGGAACATTTTTAAATGGGTTAATGCATATAGGATTTTCAAAGATTAAGGGAGGTAGGTCGGGAGATCAGAATTCTACTGGATTAAGTGAACAACTCGAGGAGTTAGGCTTTACCGTCGAGAGAATGAAAACTGGAACGAGTGCCAGAATAGACGGAAGAACAATCGATTTCAGGAAAATGACTGAGCAAAAAGGAGATGAAGAAGGAGAATCATTTTCTTACCTTAAAGAGGATATTTTAAGACTGAAACAGAAGAGTTGTTTTATAACTCATACTAATGAAGAGGTTCATGAAGAGCTGAGAAAGGGATTTGAATTTAGTCCGTTGTTTACAGGAAGAATTAAAGGCAGGGGACCAAGATACTGCCCAAGTATTGAAGATAAAGTTGTTACTTTTAAAGAAAGGGATTCTCATCAATTATTTATTGAGCCTGAAGGAGAGGATACAACTGAATATTATATAAATGGTTTTTCAAGCAGTCTACCTCTCGGGATCCAGTTAAAAGCTTTAAGGAAAGTGAAAGGGTTGGAATGCGTCCAGATGTTCAGGCCAGGTTATGCCATAGAATATGATTTCTTTCAACCCACACAGTTGAAACATTCTTTGGAAACTAAGAAAATCAGGAATCTGTTCTTTGCGGGACAAATTAACGGAACAACAGGATATGAAGAAGCCGCAGCGCAGGGATTTATGGCTGGGATTAATTCTGTTATGAAAATTAGAAACAAAGACCCTTTTATACTTGGAAGAGATGAATCATATATTGGAGTTTTGATTGATGATCTTGTTACCAAAGGAGTAGATGAGCCATACAGAATGTTTACGTCAAGGGCTGAATACAGAATATTATTAAGACAAGACAATGCTGATGAAAGATTGACAAGGAAAGCATTTGAAATTGGAACAGCTAAAATGGAAAGAGTTCAATATCTTGAAGAAAAGGAAAGATTGGTAAAGGAGGTTGTAGATTTTCTGACTGTAAGTAGTGTCAATCCGGAGGATGTGAATCAATTTCTTGAAAAGGCGGGTACAAATAAAATAAATCAAAAAGTTAAAGCTATTACAATTGCTTCCAGACCACAGGTTGAGATTCGAGCTCTGTTAAATGAAATAAATGGAGGAAAGAATCTTTTAGCTGCTAAATCACCAAGATTCAGGGAAATCAGTGAATCAGCAGAGATTAAAATAAAGTATGAGGGTTATATCCAGCGTGAAAAAATTGTTGCAGACAAGATTAAACGATTGGATAGCCTTAAGATTCCTTTAGATTTGGATTTCAGTGAGCTGGTTTCTATCTCTACTGAGGGAAGGCAGAAGTTAAATAGAATTAAGCCTGAAAATATAGGACAGGCTGGGCGGATTAGCGGTGTTTCACCTTCAGATATTAATATACTTTTAATGTATCTGGGAAGATAAATGTTCCACGTGGAACATTTATTAAATAAATAAAAAGATATTTTATGAAAGTTTCTGGTCAACTGGTGGATATTCATAACAGGGATATTTATCCGGCCGTTATTGAAATTAAAGAAGGGCATATTACAACTATTGAGAGAGTAGATTCTGCGTCGGAATTTTTCATTCTTCCCGGTCTTATTGATGCACATATTCACATTGAAAGTTCAATGATCACTCCGGGTGCTTTCGCCCTTACAGCGGTAAAACACGGCACTTGCGGAGTTGTGTCAGACCCGCACGAAATTGCCAATGTGCTGGGAATTGAAGGTGTGGAATTCATGATAGATGATGCAAAAAAAGTTCCTCTCAATTTCTTCTTTGGCGCACCCTCATGCGTACCCGCCACAAGTTTTGAAACCAATGGAGCGAGCCTGAATGTTATTGAAATAGAAAAGCTTTTACTAAAAAATGATATAAAATACTTATCTGAGATGATGAATTTCCCTGGTGTGATATTCGGAAACAGAGAGGTAATGGAAAAAATTGAGTGTGCAAAGAAATTTAATAAACCTGTGGATGGGCATGCTCCGGGATTAACGGGAGAGGCTCTTAAAAAATATGTGGCAGCAGGTATAACAACGGACCATGAATGCAGCAATATTAAAGAAGCTGAAGAAAAGATTTCCCTTGGTATGAAAATCCTTATAAGAGAAGGCAGCGCTGCAAGGAATCTTGATTCCCTTAAGAATTTGTATAAGGATTATCCTGAAATGGTTATGCTTTGCAGTGACGATCTGCACCCGGATACTCTTAAGAAAAGACATATTAACAAGCTGATTGGGAAACTTATTGAAGAAGGATATAATATGTTTGAAGTAATACGTAGTGCCACGATTAACCCGAATGAACATTACGGACTTAATATGGGATTGCTTCGTAAAGGAGACAGTGCTGATTTTATTCTCGTGGATAGCCTGGAGAAAATGAATGTCCATGAGACCTGGATAAAAGGTAATAAAGTGTTTTCAGAAGGGAAGGTCCTGTTTGAATACGAAATAGGGAGTTCGGTTAATAAATTCAATTGTCAGCCTTTGGAAGAAAAGGATATAAAAGTACGAAATGAATTCTCGGATATAAGAGTAATTGCTGCCGTCGAAGGGGAGCTTCTGACCGGTGAGCTACATCGTTCCTCAGGAAAAGCGGAGATTATTGAGGCAGATATTCATAATGACACCCTCAAAATAGTTGTAAAAGACAGATATAAAAATTCCCCTCCGGCAATCGGATTTATTACTGGTTTCAGATTAAAAAAGGGGGCTTTTGCCAGTTCTATAGCTCACGACAGCCATAATATAATTGCTGTTGGAACAAATGATTCCGACATTATAGCAGCCATAAACGATATAATTAATTTGAAAGGGGGATTGGCAGTCTCAAGTGACGGAACCGTAAATTCAGTTCAGCTGAATATAGGTGGTATAATGACCACACGTTCCTGTGATGAGATTGCTAAGGATTATGAGCATCTGAACCAGCTGGTAGAATCACTTGGATGCACAATGAAATCACCATTCATGACCCTGTCGTTTATGGCGCTGCTTGTCATTCCTGATCTGAAAATAGGGGACAGGGGATTATTTGACGTTAGGAAATTTGAACCGGTATCGCTTTTTGTTGAGTAGTCCTTCAGCTTATACCCGGACTGTTTCTGTTCCACGTGAAACATTTATTTAAGCAAGCTATGCATCTCCCACGGGTAAGGTCATGCCATGACATAACCCTACATGCTGAACCGCGACATTCATTATCTTTGTATAATATTTTCCATCATTAATGGCAGCAGAAGCAAAATTCAAGGTAATTCTTTCTCTTATTCCTGATAATCCGGGAGTATACCAGTTTATTGATTCTTCAGGAGTTATAATATATGTCGGCAAGGCGAAAAACCTTAAGAAAAGGGTAACATCATATTTCTCCAAAAACCAATCAGGCAAGACAACAGTTCTTCTGAAGAAAACAACAGATATACGGCACATAGTAGTCGATAATGAATCAGATGCTCTGTTACTTGAAAATAATCTTATCAAGAAACACCAACCCAGATATAATATTTTATTAAAGGATGATAAAACGTTCCCATGGATCTGTATAAAAAATGAACCTTTTCCACGGGTCTTCAGTACAAGAAATCCGGTAAAAGACGGATCTCTTTATTTTGGACCGTACACATCTGCACTAATGGTTAAGACTTTGATAAGTTTTATCCGTCAGATCTTTAAGTTAAGAACATGTTATCTAAACCTTACTAAATCAAATATTGAGGCCGGTAAATTCAAAGTTTGTCTGGAATATCATCTGGGTAACTGTAAAGCTCCATGTGTTGGTAAACAATCAGATAATGAATACTTTGAAAATATTAACCAGATAAAGGATATCCTCAAAGGGAATATATCAGGTGTTATTGATCACCTGAAGAAGACAATGACAAAGTATTCTGAAGAACTCCGTTTTGAGGAGGCCCAGGCAGTAAAGGATAAAATTGAGATTCTCTCCAAATTCAGGAGCAAGTCAACTGTGGTAAGTAACACAATTAAAAATGTGGATGTTTTTGCAATGACTCAAGAGTCTGATAATGTATATGTTAACTATCTCAAGGTTGTTCAGGGAGCAGTTACTCAGGCACTTACTGTTGAGCTTAAGATACGTGCCGATGAAGATAAAGAATCTATACTGGGATTTGTTATTACTGAAATAAGACAGAGGCTTTTAAGTGATTCACCTGAAATAATTCTTCCATTCAGACCGGATATTCTTCTTGACAGAATTAAATATACTGTTCCAAAAGCAGGAGAAAAGCAGAAACTTCTTGAGCTTGCCGAAAGGAATGCTATATATTATAAACTGGAGCAAAAGAAGAAACGGATGGAACATTCGCCACAGGTAAGAACAGGTAAAAACCTTGAAAAGTTAAAGAATGATCTTCATATGCCTGATCTGCCTGTACATATAGAATGTTTCGATAACTCAAATATTATGGGCACAAATCCGGTAGCAGCCTGTGTCGTATTCAGGAATGCCCGTCCCAGTAAAAGTGATTATCGCCATTTTAATATTAAAACAGTTGTGGGACCGGACGATTTCTCTTCAATGGAAGAGATAGTTTACAGACGCTACAAAAGGATGATTGAGGAAAATCAAAAGCTTCCTCAACTGGTTATAATAGATGGAGGAAAAGGGCAGTTATCTTCAGCAATGAAAAGCATTGATAAATTAGGATTACGTGAAAAGGTTACTGTGATCGGAATCGCGAAAAAACTTGAAGAAATATATTTTCCGGGAGACAGTGTACCGATTTATCTTGATAAAAATTCAATAAGTCTGAAGATTATTCAACAACTGAGAAATGAAGCTCACAGATTCGGAATAAATTTTCACAGGGACAAACGTTCTTCCGATATGATAAAATCTGACCTG
>Ga0302206_1000228_pt1 | contig 23323 bp, 20 predicted proteins | sample II_Fen_E2_1_FD_194581 | JGI IMG/M metagenome (GOLD analysis project Ga0302206, IMG submission 194581) | Peat permafrost microbial communities from Stordalen Mire near Abisko, Sweden - II_Fen_E2_1 | ecosystem: Environmental > Terrestrial > Soil > Wetlands > Permafrost | place: Sweden: Abisko...
TAATTGTTTTGCTGTTTCTAAAGGTATTTCTTTTTTCCCAAGCCATGCAACAACCTTTGCCTCATGATATCCATTCCTTTTTAAGAGGTCAGAATACTCAGCAGCGGTTTCAAATGTAATAAATTTCCCAACCAAATAATCAATTTTCCCGTCATCAAGAAGTTGAATATCCAGACCCCGGTTTCCTGCCATCTTCCTGATTCCTTCAACCACATCCTCAGTCAATGGTTTTAATGATTTGCTTACCTCGACTCTGAAAGTAAGTGTCGGCGTAAGTGTATCTGCCTGTTTATCAGCCATTACTTTTTCGATTGAGTAAAAAGGTTTTCCTCCCCAATCCTTTTCAAGTAATGATGCCCTGTCAGTTGAAACACGCTTATTATCGGATAATGCAACAATAAAGGCATCTTTGAATCCCTTCGCTTTAACGGTAGCAAGAGCTTTCCCGGCATCCGAAGCTTTCCGGAACATACCTGCATAATAATTTATTTTATCTGTTCCTTCAATCTTAAACCCATAGACCGGACTAATTCCCTTAAAATAACCGGGAACGACCGGGTTACGAAAGACAGCGAGCTGAATTCGGTAAATAAGTCCGGGAGGCACTTCGGGATCAATAACGATCTTTGTATTCGGGTCCGTTACAGTCTTACCTGCCACATCAAAAAAAGAAAAGATTTCCACCCGTGAATTGACTGGGGGAATAATCACTTTAACAGTATCTGATTTCTTATCTGTTGTTTTGACTATTTTATTGTCACTCTTTTTTAAAGAATCATTTGCGCTCTTGTATTCAGTTTGCCTGAAAGTTTCTTTCGGATGCAAAGTGGAATCAGACTTCGGATTCATTGCAAGCTGCGCCTCATGATATTTCTGATCAGCACTTGTCTGAAAAGAGGCTGCAGCTTTTTCATTGTCCTTAATCTCTATTTTTAAGGCAATTTTTTCGGTACCTGTAAGAAATTCTATCTTCTTCTTCTGTTCGTTTAAAATTGAATTAACAGAATCTGCTTTAAACTGATATTCAATCGCTTCACCAAGTATTTTTTCGTATTTATCAGATATGTTTTCCTTTTTATAAGTTGGTTTATCAACAGCTTTCTGAATTGGTTCCTTAATTGTGGTTGTGGCAACTACCTTATTGGTATCTGCTTTGCCGTTCGTAAAATTCATGGCAGATTTGAGTTCAGAATCTGAAACCTGTCCTTTCTTTTGTTCACACAGTTGTAGAAATTCCTGGACACCCATTTCCTTTGCAATTTTTTTACCAACCTTTTCCGCATACAGATTGTATGATTCTGTAGCGTCAGCATACTTCCCTGACATTTGCTGTGCACGTCCAAGATAAAATAAGCCATCAGTCGGCAATGTTTTCACAGCGCCACCTTCCTGAATAGCTTGTTGCAATAATTTTGTCGCTTCGGCAGGATCCTTGTTCAGTTTCACCAGACAAACTCCTGAATAGTATTTATACAGAGGATCTTTGGTATATGTTACCAGCAGTTCACTAAATTCTTTATATGCCTTTTCATAATTTCCCTGAGCAAATGCTTCAAAAGATGATTGCCGTGTAGGTTTAATCTGAATATTCTGGGAATAAAGATTACCAAACGGCATTTCAATAATCAATAAAAGACAAAACAAGCTTATCTGTTTCTTCAATTTCATACCTGCATTATAACTGGCAAATAATTAACTTTCAACACATTACTAAAACCTTCCGTTTCTTTTAAGGAAGATTTATGTTAATAACAATTGACTGATTTTTTGCAAATAACAATTCAAACTTCGTAAATTTACCCATAATAACAAAATAAATAAGCATGATACAATTACAAGAGGGAATGAAAGCCCCCGGTTTTGAAGGTATCGATCAGAATGGCAATGTTATAAAACTAAGTGATTTTAAAGGGAAAAAAGTAGTTTTGTATTTTTATCCGAAAGATAACACGCCCGGGTGTACAGCAGAAGCATGCAATTTGCGTGATAACTGGTCTGCATTTATAAAGGAAGGAATTGAAGTTATCGGAGTAAGTCCGGATAATGAAAAATCACATAAAGGATTTGCCGGTAAATATTCTCTTCCGTTTCCTCTTATAGCCGATACTTCAAAAAAAATTCTAAATGATTATGGCGTTTGGGGAGAGAAAAAATTGTATGGAAGAACCTTTTTAGGGGTAATCAGAACAACATTTATCATTAATGAAAAAGGAATCATAGAAAAGATAATTACAAAGGTAGATACAGGCGGGCACACCAAACAGATTTTCGAATTATACAATCAATAAAACCAATCATATGAGCACGGAAAGAAAAGAAATAAATAAAGAAAAGCTTAAGGCACTTGAGGTAACACTTGGGAAAATTGAAAAGGATTTTGGCAAGGGAACAATTATGAAGTTGGGCGATCATGCAATAGACAATATACAAGTCATCTCAACTGGTTCAATCGGCCTTGATGCTGCCCTGGGTATCGGAGGAATTCCACGAGGAAGGGTAATCGAAATTTACGGCCCTGAAGCATCGGGAAAGACGACTCTGGCTATACATGCTATTGCGGAAGCACAAAAGAATGGTGGCATTGCCGCAATAATTGATGCTGAACATACATTTGACCGCAATTATGCAGAGAAACTTGGGGTAGATGTTGAAAATCTGCTTATTTCTCAACCTGATAACGGGGAACAGGCACTCGAGATAACAGACAATCTCATCAGGTCAGGAGCTCTTGATATAGTAGTTATCGACTCAGTAGCCGCACTCACTCCAAAAGCTGAAATTGAGGGTGAAATGGGTGATTCCAAGATGGGTCTCCAGGCACGGCTGATGTCGCAGGCACTCAGGAAACTTACGGCAAATATCAATAAAACAAATACATCGTGTGTCTTCATCAACCAGCTCAGGGACAAGATCGGTGTGATGTTCGGCAATCCGGAAACCACAACAGGAGGAAATGCCTTAAAGTTTTACGCATCTGTCAGGTTAGACATCCGGCGTACAAGCCAGTTAAAAGATGGAGAAGAGATAATAGGCAGCAGGACAAGAGTCAAAATTGTCAAGAATAAACTTGCTCCTCCATTCAGAAAAGCTGATTTTGATATCCTATATGGTGAAGGTATCTCCCAACTCGGAGAGATTGTAGATCTTGGTGTCGATTTTGAAATTATCAAGAAAAGCGGTTCATGGTTCAGCTACGGAGATACCAAGCTTGGTCAGGGGCGTGATGCAGTAAAACAGATCCTTAAGGATAATCCTGAATTATATGATGAACTGAAGACTAAAGTATCTGAAGCCCTTAAAAAATAACAATAACTCATTATGCTTTCTGGAATGTCCTTTGTGAACCTTCGTGAAAACCTTCGTGTCCCTTTGTGGTAAAAAAAAATCATTAACCCTGCCTACCGGCTGGCAGGCACAAAGGATCACAAAGGAAAACACAAAGTGACACAAAGTAAAAAGATAATAATCAAAATTATTTGTCGGGTAGTTTGAAATAAGAATAAACATAATTAATGTTGATATGAAAAGATATCTTTTACTGGTAATTCTTCCAGCTCTGCTTTTTGCCTCTTCCTGTAAACAAACTCCTCCTGTTTCAAAAGAGACTTTGTCTCAATTCAATAACCAGCTGACTACTGAAGAGAAAACAGGAGGAGTGATGACTCCCGAAATAATGTGGAAATTCGGCAGGTTAGGGTCGTTTGCGCTTTCCCCCGACGGATCGAAAGTCTTATATACTGTTACAGATATAGATCTTCAGAGTGAAGCAAGACAAACTAACATTTTTAAGATCTCATCTGATGGAAGTAAGGCTGTACAACTGACAACGGAAGGAGGAAGTTCTCCACAATGGATAAGCAACGGTAAATCTATTGCCTATGCCAATAAAGGGAAACTGTTTACAATGAAAGACGATGGTACGGACCAGAAGGAAGTTTCAGGTATAAGTGAATTTGAGATTTTCAGCTTTTCTCCCGATGGAAACAATATATATTATACAAAGAGGGTCAAATTAGATCAGACTGCCAATGAGAAACATAATCTCCCGAAAGCAAATGTCAGGATTATCAACGATCTGATGTACAGGCACTGGAACTACTGGAGTGATTATTCATACAGCCATATTTTTGTTGCTTCTTTTAATGGAACCGCTATCTCAGCAGGCAAGGATATTATGGAAGGACAAAGATTTGAATCGCCAACTGCTCCCTATTTTGATGAAGGGGAAATTGGGTGGAGTCCCGACGGGAAATCATTAGCCTATACGACCAAGAGGCTATTAGGCAAAGCTGACGCAGTAAGCACGAATTCAGATATTTACTTATATAATGTCGAATCAGGGAAAGAAATTAATATCACTGAAGGAAACAAGGGCTACGACAGATATCCGGTCTTTTCACCAGATGGCTCTATGATAGCATATCAGAGCATGGAAAGAGATGGCTATGAGTCTGATCTCGACCGGCTGTTTGTTTACAATATTAAAGAAGGCACCAGAACATGGATATCTAAAGGATGGGATTTTGATATATCGAATATTACATGGGATGATAACTCAACAATTTATTTTGCCTGTTCTCATCTGGGCACTTCCCAGATTTTCAAAACCGGCCTTGATGGCAAAGGTGTTTCCAGGGTAACCGAAGGTGTGCATAATCTTGGACCGTTCAGTCTTAAATCGGGTATTCTGCTCTCAGAACTGACTTCTATGTCGATGGCTCCCGAGCTTTCCACAATTGATATGAAGAGCGGGTCAGTTAAACAGATCACTGCTATCAACAAAAATATTTACGATAATATAAAGATGGGTAAGGTTGAGGAGAAATTTACTAAAACAAAGGATAAGAAAGATCTTCAGATGTGGGTAATATATCCTCCTGACTTTAATCCTGCAAAGAAATATCCTGCACTGCTTTTCTGTGAAGGAGGTCCTCAGTCAGCTCTCGATCAGTTCTGGTCGTACAGGTGGAATATGCAGATGATAGCAGCAAAAGGTTATATTGTATATGCACCTAACCGCCGTGGAGTTTCAGGGTTTGGTCAGGAATGGAAAGAACAGATTTCAGGTGATTATGGTGGAAAAAACATTCAGGACTATCTTGATGCTACCGATGCGATGGCAAAAGAAACCTACGTTGATGCCAATAGAATGGGTGCTGTCGGAGCCAGTTATGGTGGCTACTCGATATTCTATCTGGCAGGTGTTCACAATGGAAGATTCAAAGCATTTATTGCACACGCCGGGGTATTCAATTTCGAAAGCGAATATGGCGCCACCGAGGAGGTATGGTTTCCAAATAAAGATTATGGAGGACCCTACTGGAAAAATCTTCCCAGCTATAAATTCTCGCCTCACCTTATGGTTGATAAGTGGACAACACCTATCCTTATAATTACAGGGGCCAATGATTTCAGGATACCTTACACTCAGAGTATGGAGGCATTCCAGGCGGCTCAGTTACATGGTGTTCCAAGCAGGCTGCTCTTTTTCGAGGATGAATGTCATTGGGTTACTAAACCCCAGAATTCTGTTATCTGGCAACGTGAATTTTTCGAATGGCTGGATAAATATCTGAAGTAAAAGAAAAAATCTTTACAGATCTGTGTGATCAGCATGAATTAATAATTAATGTTCTGTAAGCTTATTCAAGACAAATCTTACCTTTTCTTCCAGTGACAGTTCACCATCAATCCAGTTGATCTTGATACCCCTTCGTTCCATTCCCCTGAACCATGTCATCTGTCTTTTGGCAAACTGATGAATAGCAATTTCAAGATCCCTTGCCATTTCCTGATAAGATGTTTTTCCTTTCAGATATAATGTAATAAACTTATACTCAAGACCATAATAAATCAAGGTTTCAGTATTTATGCCCTTGTCAATCAGCTTTTTTACTTCATCTACCATACCATTTTCGAGTCGTTGTTTAAGCCTTTCTGAAATCCTTTTTCGCCTGGCATCCCTGTCAAACATTATACCGACAAGGAGGGCCCTGACTTTTGGGAACTTACTGTAATAAACTCCAATGTTTCTGGTTGAGTGTGCTATTTCTATTGCCCTGATGACCCTCTTCTTGCTATCTGTATCAGTAGTGTTATGCAGATTTTTAAAGGTTAATAAGATCTCTTTGAGTTCCTCCAATGATTTTTTCTCAAGTTCAAATCTCAGTCCACTGTCAGGGGGCACCTCAAACATTTTGTATCCCGTTATAATGCTGTCTGCATACATTCCGGAGCCGCCACAAACAATCGGGAATATTTTCCGTTTTTTAAGATTAGAATAAACTTTGTTAAAATCACGCTGATATTCAAATACATTGTATTTATAACCCGGATCGGCAATATCGATCAAATGACAGGGAATTCTGGCACCATCAACAAGGTAATCATCATAGTCTTTTCCGGTACCTAGATTCATCCCCCTGTAGACCTGACGTGAATCAGCACTTATAACTTCTCCCCCTACCCTCTGAGCAATAGTTGCTGCCAGAGCAGTTTTGCCTGAAGCGGTGGGCCCTGTAACTACCAATAAATCGTAGATAGAATTCAACTCCACAGTCTCAATTTTAATCATTTCTATTGGTAAAGCAATATACCATAAATTTACTTAATTTTGGCTGTCATTCAAATCAGATTTATATGGCTAACAAGTTATTCCCTTTTGTCGTAAAAGACATAATTTCTAATCCGGTAAAAGCCTGGGAAACGATTGATCCGGAAATCAAACCAGTAAGTGAAATACGGAATAGATTATTATTTCCTCTGATATTCACGGTTTCAGTCTCTGCCACTGCCGGATCTTTATTATTTACAAATTCTCAATTATCACCGGTCTTTTCTGTTTTTACCGGAATAAAATGTTTCTTCCTCTTTTATATAACTATCTATGCTACTGCTCTTATACTCAAAGAAATAACCTATCCGCTCGGTCTTGGTAAAAGTTTTAACATTTCTTTCTGGTTAATTGTATACTCAGTTGTCCCTTTTCTCTTATGCCAGGTTTTAAGCCGTTTATTCGAATCACTTCTTTTTGTCGATGTCCTGGCTCTTTACGGGCTTTACATCTTCTGGACAGGAGCTGAGAGGTTGTTAGCTCCTTCCAAAAATAAAAAAGTACCATTGCTTATTGCATCAATTGTTGCCTTTACCGGAATATATATTGCAACTAATTTTCTCCTTACAAAGCTGATCGACAAACTATATTTCATATTCTTTTCTTAATCTGACAAAATGAGAGGAGGAACAGGAAATATTGTAATTAAAAATAAAAAGGCTTCTCATGATTATGAATTCATCGAAAAATTTGTGGCCGGAATCATACTCTCCGGAACTGAGATAAAATCTATCAGGCTTGGTAAAGCCACACTTGCCGACTCATATTGTTTTTTCAATAATGGAGAGTTATTCATAAAGGGAATGCATATTGCTGAATACTGGTGGGGAAATCTTAATAATCATGATCCTCTCAGGGAAAGAAAACTGCTGCTTACTACGCGAGAGTTAAGAAAAATTGAGAGAAAAACAAAAGAGAGTGGATTGACTATTATCGTTATTAAAGTTTTTATCAACGACAGAGGGCTGGCAAAAGCTGAAATAGCGATCTCCAAAGGCAAAAAAGAATACGACAAACGGGAAACCCTCAAGCGAAAAGATGCAACGAGGGAGATGGATCGTATGAGGAAAGTTTGATCAGAAGTTCGGGCTCAGCAGATATCTTGAATAGAATTTGACAATATAATCCACAGCTTCATCAGAAGTATCAACCAGCGTGAATATATCCAGGTTCTCAGGTGATATATTATGCTCTTCAGTCATCATCTCCTCTTTAATCCAGGTCATCAACCCACCCCAGTATTTCTTTCCAACCAGTATAATTGGAAATTTCCCGATCTTTCTGGTCTGAATAAGGGTTATTGCTTCAAATAGCTCATCAAATGTTCCGAATCCACCCGGAAGAACAATAAAACCCTGCGCATACTTCATAAACATAACTTTTCTGACAAAAAAATGGTCGAAAGTTATCAGTTTATCAGAATCAATATAAGGATTGGGATGTTGTTCGAAAGGAAGGTCAATATTTATACCTACAGATTTGCCTTTTCCCCTTTTAGCTCCTTTATTAGCTGCTTCCATAATGCCCGGACCACCACCGGTAATAATCCCATATCCTTTCTGTGTGAGTTTGAAGGCGATATCCTCAGCAAGTATATAAAACCTGTTATTTGAAGTTGTGCGTGCTGAACCAAAAATTGAAACGCATGGACCAATACGTGCCAGTTTTTCAAAACCCTCAACTAACTCGGAGATGATTTTAAACACTCTCCATGAATCCGTAGTATGAATTTCATGCCATGTTTTCTGTTCAAAGGCATCTTTAATAAGATCAGCAGGTTTCTCCATTTTGGTTTCAATATAAATTAATCGACTCAAATATAATTAATTTCTTAAGCGTTAAGTTCCGCTTCCAGGTATTTCCCGGTGTAGCTGTCTGAACACTCAACAAGTTTTTCGGGTGTTCCGGAAAATATAATATTACCTCCGGCTTTCCCTCCTTCTTTGCCAAGATCTACTACATAATCAGCCATCTTAACCACATCCAGATTATGTTCAATTACAATAATGGTATTGCCCCTGTCAACAAGTTTATTAAGTACATCGAGTAAGACCCGTACATCCTCAAAATGCAGTCCTGTAGTCGGTTCATCAAGGATATATAGAGTCTTACCCGTATCCCGCCTGGCCAGTTCAGTTGCCAGTTTAACCCGCTGAGCCTCACCTCCCGAAAGTGTTGTTGACTGTTGCCCCAGCTTGATGTATCCGAGACCAACATCCTGAAGTGTTTTTATTTTATGATGAATTGAGGGTACGTTAACAAAGTACTCAACCGCCACATTAATAGTCATTTCCAGAACGTCACTTATTGACTTGCCTTTATACTTGACTTCAAGTGTTTCACGGTTATACCGTTTCCCGTTACATTCTGTGCAATGAACGTATACATCGGGCAGAAAATTCATTTCAATGGTTTTCATTCCAGCTCCTTCACATCCTTCACACCGGCCACCTTTCACATTAAAAGAAAATCTTCCTGCTCCGAATCCGCGTATCTTAGCTTCGGTCGTCTGTTCAAAAAGTTTTCGAATATCGGTGAAGACACCTGTGTATGTTGCAGGATTTGACCGAGGTGTTTTACCTATTGGCGATTGGCTAACCTCAATAACCTTATCCAGGTTTTCAAGTCCGGTAATTTCCTTGTAAGCCAGGGGCGATTTCCCGGAATTGTGAAATTTTTTTGCCAGCGCTGGATGCAGTGTCTGATTAATAAGCGACGATTTGCCGCTTCCCGATACTCCCGTAACACAAATAAGTGTGCCGAGAGGCAATGTAACATCAACATTATTAAGGTTATGCCCTGACGCTCCTGAAAGAGTTAGAAATTTCCCATTTCCTATTCTTCTCACTTCAGGAATGTGGAACTTCTTTTTATTGTTAAGATACGAAGAGGTAAGCGTATCCTGTTTCATCAGTTCCTTCGGATTCCCATGAGCCACAACAAGTCCACCGTATCGCCCTGCTCCGGGCCCCATGTCAATTACATGATCGGCCGATAAGATCATTTCCCTGTCGTGTTCTACAACAATTACAGAATTTCCGGCATCCCTGAGTTGTTTCAATGCAGCTATCAGCCGTCTGTTATCCCTCTGATGGAGCCCTATGCTCGGTTCATCAAGAATATACAGCACATTGACCAGCCTTGATCCAATCTGGGTAGCCAGTCTGATCCTCTGACTTTCTCCCCCGGAAAGTGTTCTTGCACCTCTGTTCATTGACAGATATTCGAGTCCGACTTCAAGCAGAAAACCAAGTCGAGCTCTTATCTCCTTTAGAATTTCCGCCGCAATTAATTTTTGCCTGCCGATCATCTTCTCCTCTATTTCAGACAGAAAATGAGATAACTCTTTGATATCCATTGCTGAAAGTTCTCCAATGTTTTTATCAGCTATCCTGAAATACAGTGATTCTTTCTTCAGCCTTGTACCCTTACATTCGGGGCAAATACTATATTGCACATACTGCTCCTTAATTTTTGTCGCATTTTTCGTGCCGTTTATTGTTTCAACATTCCCGACAAAATTCACAACCCCTTCAAAAGTTAAAAAATAGTTGGACGTCATTCCCAACGGCGTATTTGATAACTTAAGTACCTCTTCCGAGCCATAAAGCACCTTGTTAAGAGCATCTTCCGGAATCTCACTAACAGGCGTATCGAGCGTGAATCCGTTCTTTTCAGCTATAGCTTCGATCTGCCAGAAAATCCATGTGTTCTTATACTTTCCAAGAGGTTCAATTCCTCCTTTTCTGATGCTAAGCTCTCTGTCGGGAATAAGTTTCGCCTCATCAATGCTGGATATCTCACCCAGTCCGTTACAATGTGGACATGCACCCTGTGGTGAGTTGAAAGAAAAAGTATGAGGTGCAGGTTCATTATACGATAAACCGGTAGTCGGACACATAAGGTGCCGGCTGAAGTACCTGGGTTCATTATTCTCGCTGTCCAAAACCATCATTACTCCGTCCCCCTGATCGAGTGACATAAGAATTGAATCATTGAGTCTTTTGTCGGAAGTATCCCCCACCCTGAACTTGTCGACGACTAATTCAATAAAATGAGTCTTATACCTGTCGAGCTTCATTCCGGGAGTAAGCTCCCTGATTTCATTGTTTATCCGGACATTAAGGAAGCCCTTTCTTCTAAGCTGTTCAAATAACTCTTTATAATGCCCTTTTCTGCCTTTGACTATAGGGGCCAGGAAAAATACTTTTTTCCCTGAAAAACGAGTCTTGACAAGCTCAAGTATCTGTGTGTCTGAGTACTTAACCATTTTTTCTCCCGTTGCATATGAATATGCTTCGGATGCCCTTGCATACAAAAGCCTCAGAAAATCATAAATTTCAGTGATTGTTCCGACTGTTGAGCGAGGGTTTTTGTTGGTGGTCTTCTGTTCGATAGAAATTACAGGACTTAACCCGGTTATCTTATCAACATCGGGGCGTTCCATACCTCCCAGGAACTGACGGGCATAAGCGGAGAGAGTCTCCATGTAGCGCCTCTGACCCTCAGCATAGATTGTATCGAAGGCAAGAGATGATTTTCCGCTTCCGCTTAATCCCGTAATCACTACGAGTTTATTTCGCGGAATGGTAACATCTATGTTTTGTAAGTTATGGACTCTGGCACCAAGGACTTTAATCTCCTCATTCATCGTCACTTCTCCTTTTCAAAAGATGAGTTTTCCGTTATTGGTTTTTCTGTATTTCGTGTCCTGTCAGAAGGAATTTTTATCAGGTACTCTTTATTTGGCCTTGGGGTCAGGAATGGCTTCCTTAACCAGGGGTTCAGTAATTTTAACATCTTATAATTAGTTCCGAACTTTTCAGCAAAAGCCGAAAAATCGGTAACAGCACTATCAACTTTTATCTCAGAGAATTTCAGTTCAGGATATAAATCAGCTTTTTCGATCCTGAATCCATAATTCTCAGGATCATTTATAATAAGTTTATATGCCACTGCCCTGAATATATATCTGGCCGTTTCTTCGCTTAACAGAAGATCATAATAATTATGCTGGTGCTGGATATCAATCTGTTCATCTATTGCCGCTCTCCCACCGTCATATGAGGCAGCAGCAAGTGTCCAGTTACCAAATTTTTCATACGATTTCATAAAATAATCGCAAGCGAACTGTGTAGATTTTTCAATATTGTATCTTTCGTCAACAACCGTGTTTATCTCCAGTCCTTCTTCCTTTCCGGTTTCAGCCATTATCTGCCAGAAGCCGGTCGCTCCGGCTGGAGAAACCATGTTGCTGTATTCACTTTCTGCTGCTGCCAGATATTTGAAATCATCAGGAATGTTGTTCTTTTTCAGTATTTTTTCTATTATGGGGAGATACCTGTTTGCTCTCTTTATTATCAGAATCGTCGAGGAATGCCTGTAAGCACTTGTCAGGATTTCACGTTCAAGACTTTCGCGGGTATCAAAATTATCGAGAGGCATTTTTTCGCCGGCAAAATTCACCTCTCCGGGTAGCTTGAATGATTTGATATTATATACGGTATCTATTACCTGGTGGATTCCTAAAGGACTGTTATTAAACCCCTTAAAGCTCTGCGCAATTGAAAAAATAATAATAACTGTTCCTGTGAGAACAAAAGAAGTAAGTAATGTTTTTTTATTTTTATTTGTCATAATAAATTACGTACTAAGAAATAAAGTGCAAAGGTAACATTTTTGACCCTGAAAAATAATTTCCGGAATGGTAAATCAATCAGGGAAAAGATGGCTGAAATAGAAAATATGAGGTTGGCGGGAAAAAATTAATGGAGGTTAAAGATTACCGGACCTTAGAATTTATAAGAAACTCCCGAGAAGATCCCGAAAGAGTATGGATGGATAAATGAACCTGTTGTAACACTGAATGGATTCAGGTAATATCTGAATGTTGGTTCGAAGTTGAGAGATAATTTACTTGAGAAATTATATTCCATCCCCATTCCAAGCGAACTGCTTAAAGCAAGAGGATTTAATCCGTCAGTCTTCCCTATCGAATATTTAGTGCCATCAACAGCTGTAGTAGATACTGAGTTATTGACCAATAGATTATACGATAATCCACCTATAAGATTGATACCAATCATCCTATCCACAAGTTTGTATTTTAGGATAACTGGCAATTCCAGATAACTGAAATTCTGGTCCAACGTGTTATTGACGGGTTGAAGGCTGGCTTTTTTAGGGTCAAATACATCCTTCGTGTACGCTGTAAGTATTCTGTTACTTCCGTCAGATGCAAGGAATACGTTAGGATTGCTTGTATAAATGGTTCCACTTGTGGTAAGTACTTCAAAGTTCGAACCTCCTTTAGTATACTCATATTTCTGAAAACCGTCAAAAGAAGAAATTCCTTCAACTTTTTGTCCAAGAGATGAATAGTAAAGACCCGATTGAATACTGAATCTCTTACTGATTTTATACGAAAACGCAACGCCCCCGGAATACGACATAAGTGGTTGTTCTGTTGAACTAAGCTGTTTTGAAAATGCATCATTTCCTGAATTAAAACTCGAATAGTAAGTAGGTGAAGCCATAGCTGCTATGGACCACCTGTTCACTGGTTTTGCAGGTATATTCTCCTCGGAATATTGCAACTCGGGATATTTAATATTTTTAGAGCTTTCCCCGGATGGGTTCAGGGGTAAGAGGAATAATCCCTCAATTATTGCATTTTTCGTTATAAACAGGCTTCGAGTCTCCCGAATATTTAAAATCTGATCAGGCAAGTCGGTTGTTTCAATATCCCTATCATTTGTAGCCTGCACTTCGGTTCCGGTTAAGATATCGGAAGAGTTTTTAACAGGAATATATTTTTTCTCCGGCAATAACTGCGGTTTATCAACTGGGCTGGAAATAACCGGATAGGAAACCGGAACATTAAAAGAAATTTCTGAACCGGCAGGAATGTCAGATATTTGCCGGCTCCATCTGTAAGTAAAAAAACTAAGCGCCATAAGCAGTGCAACTGCTGCTGCAATCCTTAGAAATATAAACTGTTGTGATTTTATTTTAACAGCTGAGTGAATGCCTTCCCATACCCCAGGAGGTGGAATTACCTCGAAGTCTTTAAGTCCATTTCTGAAAAGAAGATCTATATTTGCCTCTTTTTCATTCATTTACAACTTTCTTTTTTATTCCTGTATATGATCCCACTCTACGTTGAAGGATAACCCTTGCACGGGAAAGATTTGATTTTGAAGTCCCTTCCGAGATATTCACCATTTTACTAATCTCTTTATGTGAATATCCTTCGATTGCGTATAAGTTAAAAACCATCCTGTATTTTGTAGGTAATTCTCTGATAATCACAAGCAGATCATTGGCCTCAAGACCAGCATAGTCCTGATTATCGGGTTCAGCATCGGGCTCCTGAATCGTATCTATATCATCGACACGATAAAGATTATGTCTGCTCCGGAATTTTTCAAGTGCAGTATTGACAGTTATCTTGCGCATCCAACCCTCGAAAGAACCTTCATGCTTATAATGATCAAGGTTTTCAAAAATCTTGATAAACCCTTCCTGCAAAATATCTCTTGCCTCTTCATCATTACCTGAATACTGAAGGCACACTGCATATAGCTTCGCAGCATGTCTCCTGTACAGAAGTTCCTGATCCCTTCTGTTGCCGGCGAGACAACCTTTTATTATTTTTTTAGTTTCCGACAAGGTTTTTTACCTGATTGAGAACATAAAAATATAAAATAATTATCTCAAATGCCAGTATTTCTCAAAAGATTGATGGTATTTATTAAAAAAAGGTTGCGTTTGGAGCTGGTATATTCATTTCTTTTGCTCCTCCAAAAGAAATGAATCAAAGAAAAGGAGTCCGGAAATGCCAACTTCAGTCAAAACGGGCGCCTGCTGCACCTGCCTAGTTGGCTCAACCGTTTTGTCTGAAGTTCGCACCATTTCCGGTCTGCCCACGCGCATCCTGCTAGAAACTTCTGTCTTAGAATAATTATTAGTTGGATTTCAATCGGACTAAGAAAGTGTTGCTTAGTGTGAAGTCAGGAAGTTAAGAGTGTGTTAGTTGAGTGGAAATTAACAAAGAGCTATTGTTTTTATTTAGATTCTTTTTCTTTAATTCTGCTTGCTTTCTCAAGTAGCTTATCTATATAGTCTTGTGTAAAATCATAGTATATTATAGGAGCACTTGTCGAATCATGCAATTCAGGAACATCAGGTTTTTTAATTGGATTATCAGAGTTGGTCAAACTTTCCGGATACCCAAAATCAAAATATATTATAAAGTTTCCCCTCTCCCAAAAATATATCTTATCAAATAGCCATCTACCTTTTGGACCCGGTAAATAAACATTTGATATTTTTTTTGACAACCAATCATATTTTTCTCCCTGGCCAAGTAAGGTTGGTTTACCATATTTTTCAATATATAATTCAAATAATCTTTTAAGTTCATTCATCCCGCAATTATATGAAAATCTTTGTTTTTCCATATCTGATCTGGTGCATAGAGTTAATTGAATACTAGTTAACCTTTCATCAACTATATAACTTCCTCTAAGATTAACTTTTGCAAAAAGAGAAGGACTTATTTCTGAAAACCCACAGTATAAGTTTTTTTGCTTAATTCCCACCACATCTGTAGTTTCAAAATAATGTAATTCACCACTGCTAAGCAAAGAATCCATTATACTTTTTACTTTTAAATAGTCCATATCAAGATAAAACCCTATAATACCAATGTTCCCGACTTTATTTTTTGAATTATATGATTTTGTATTACAGGAAGTTAAGAAACATATTTGCATGACAATCAGAATACAAATAATAATACTGTATTTGTAACGGATTAATTTCATAATGAAAGGTTTATAGTATGAGTTTAAATATTTGCTAACTATTTATAAGATCAAATTTATGAAATATAAATCAATGAGTATAATAAGTTGTGGCGCGAGGGCAACCCGGAAATGGCGCGAACATTAATTTATCAAAGATGAATTACCTCACCATATGCAGCAGCCGCAGCCTCCATAATAGCCTCAGACATAGTAGGATGAGGATGTACAGAATTAATTATCTCATGTGCAGTTGTTTCAAGTTTTCTTGCAACAACTATCTCGGCGATCATCTCTGTAACATTGGCTCCGATCATATGTGCACCAAGCAGCTCTCCATAAGCTGCATCAAAAATAAGTTTGACAAAACCATCCTTTGCACCGGCAGCGCTTGCTTTTCCGGAAGCAGTAAACGGGAATTTCCCAATTTTGATGTCATAACCCGCTTCCTTCGCGGCAGCCTCTGTAAGACCACATGATGCGATCTCAGGAGTTGTATATGTACATCCTGGAATATTCTTATAATCTAGAGGTTCAACTTCTTTTCCTGCTATTTTTTCAACACATATTATGCCTTCCGCCGAAGCCACATGAGCCAGTGCCGGCCCATGAACAATATCGCCAATGGCAAAAATGCCAGGAACTAAAGTACGGTAATAATCATCTACAACGATTTTACCCATATCGGTTTTAATACCAGACTTCTCGATACCGATATTTTCGATATTTGTAGTAATACCAACTGCTGATAAAACAATATCAGTTTCAACAATTTCCTGTCCCTTTGGAGTATTGATTGTAACCAGACATTTGTCTTTTGATGTATCAACTGACTCAACCGTTGATCCGGTCATGATCTTCATATTAATTTTCCTGAATGATCTCTCGAGCTGTTTTGAGACTTCCTCATCTTCAACAGGAACAATTCTTGGCAGAAATTCAACCAGGGTCACGTTTGTTCCGAGAGACTGATAGAAATTTGCAAATTCGCTGCCGATTGCTCCTGACCCTACCACAACCATTGAACCCGGCAGCTTTTCAAGTGACATAGCCTCACGGTAACCGATTATCCTTTTCCCATCCTGTTTCAGATTTGGGAGCTCCTTCGATCGGGCACCGGTCGCCAGAATAATATTTTTTGCAGAATAGTTTTTTTTATTTCCGTCCTGATCTTCCACCTCAACGCTTCCGTTTCCTGACAGCCGGCCAAATCCTTTTATCTGTTCAATATTGTTTTTTTTGAAAAGGAACTGGACTCCCTTGCTCATACCATTAGCTACATTTCTGCTGCGGGTAACAATTGCTTTAAAATCGGGTTTTACCTCACCTGCAACTATGATTCCATAATCAGAAGCATGAGTAATATAATCAAAGACCTGGGCGCTTTTCAGGAGAGATTTTGTGGGAATACATCCCCAGTTAAGACAGATTCCTCCGAGTTCAGCTCTTTCAACCACAGCTACTTTCATTTTCAACTGTGATGCTCTTATTGCCGCAACATACCCACCGGGTCCGCTGCCAATTATTATAAGATCATAATCCATTGTATTTGTGATTTATATTATAAATATTCTGTTTTAATTTTATTTATCTTTATTAATAAGTACCTAGAGTGTAGAGTGACTAAAGTGCCTTGAGTTGTTGTACTTTGATATCTGGACAATCAATTGGATAATACTTTTTACCACTACCCATAGTATCACAAGTGTAAAAATTATTGTAGCACCGACAGGTATCCCCGCATAATACGAAATGACATAACCTGTTGCCGTACCAATGAATCCGGCAATGACCGACCAGATGACTATTTTAAAATAGACACGGGTGAATAGCATTGCAATATTCGGAGGGATAGTCAACAGGGAAATAACCAGAACCACTCCCGCCATCCTTATATTCAGAACAATTGTAAGGGCTATTAATGATGTAGTAATATATTTAAATACATCAACATAGGAGGAGTAGGTTCTTGCAAATATCTCATCAAAAGAGATATAAAGTATTGTCCTGTAGAATATTCCGAAGTAAAGAATCAGGATCACCGACATTATACCCAGGGCAATTATATCGGCACGTGAAACTGTGAGAATACTCCCAAAGAGATAACTCATAAGGTTAGGTGTATATCCGGGGGTCAGGTATATGAAAATGATTCCTATTGCCATACCAAAAGCCCAGAGTATACCAATAGCCGAATCTTCTCTTATTCTCTGTTTTACAGAAAGATACTCAACTCCCAAGGCCGAAAGGATACCAAAAACAGCGGCTCCTACAACAGGGTTTATTCCCAGAAAATAGCCGATACCAATACCACCGAAGGAAGCATGAGTTATTCCTCCGCTTAAAAAAACCATTCTTTTTGACACAACATATGTCCCGGCCAAACCGGCGGTAATGCTGGCAAAGATAGCACCAAGAAGTCCCTTAATTATAAATCCGTAATGAAATATACTGGTTTCCACTATTTATGATATTTAAGAACTGTATGCGGTACATCTCCATGTGTTACAAGCTGAATCGGACAACCGTAAGCCAGAAGATCTTCATTTGTGATCTCATTTGAAGGATGATAGTGAAGACTCCTGTTCACACAGGCAAACGATTTGATATGCGATGAAATAGTCCCTACATCGTGCGAAACCATAAGTATTGCCATACGCTTGTTTAGAACTCTCAGCTTTTCATAAAAATCATTTTCAAAAGTTGTATCCACGAAATTTCCCGGTTCATCCAGCAGCAATAATCTTGGGTTACCGATAATTGCACGTCCCAGAAATACCCTTTGGATCTGCCCGCCTGACAATTCATTTAAGGTAGATTTGGACATTCCTGCCAGACCAAGTTCTTCAATCACTGTATCTGCCTTTTTTTTGTCAGAAGCCGACATTCTGGATATGATCCCTTTCCCTATCATCAGGCCCGAAAGAACAATGTCGGTGACTGTAACGGGATAATTGATGTCGCCTGTCGACATCTGAGGAAGATAACCGATGCTGTTCCCATTTAAAAGTTCATTATTGAAAACGATTTTACCTTCAGCCGGCTTCACCAGACCAAGGATTACTCTTAAGAGTGTTGTTTTACCACCTCCATTCGGACCAATAACGCCAATATAATCATTCTCGTTTACCTTGAAATTCACATCGCGCAAAACAACATTTGCACCATACGAAGCCGACAAAGAATACATTTCGAATAAGTAAGCCATAAAGGTGATTATTTTGAACTTTCAAGTAAGCTTTTATGAACTGCAAATATAATCTCTGAAGTAGCCTTTAGCCAGTTTCCCGACAAAGGATCAATTAATATAATCTGAGCACCGATTTCTCCGGCAATAGCTCTTGCATTTTTGGTATCATATTCTCTCTGAACAAATATTGTCTTCAGTTTATCTTTCCGGGCCCGGTCGATAAGTTCTCTCATTCTTGAAGGAGTCGGCTCTTTTCCTTCAAATTCTACCGGTATCTCTTCAAGTCCATAATCCCGTGCAATATATGCAAGGTTCGGATGATAAATCATGAAACATTTGTCAGGCACATCCGTAAAGAGTTCCCTGGCTTTATTGTCAACTTCCTGAATTTTTGAAATAAGAACATGATAATTTAATTCATATTTCGGCTTTTGTACCGGATTCAACTCACAGAGAAATCCTTTAACTGAGGATGCTATTATCAAAGCACATCTTGGCGAAACCCAATAATGGGGATCCGCTCCTTCAATATGTCCTCCTTCGTGATGATGTGATGAGGTCAGAGGATCAATACTGTCACCTAATGACAGCTTCTTCATTGTCTGGTTTGTCTCATAAAACCGGTTCAGCCAGTTCATTTCAAAACCCAGGTATCCGTTGCTTATATAAGCTATCGATTTTCTGAGTTTGTTAATCTGCTCAGGGAAAGGTTCATAAGTATGCGGATCTGCCCCGGCAGGAACCATAATATTAACTGTGAAGTCATTCCCTGCAATCTCTTCAACAAAATATTTGAAAGGGGCGATACTTACAGTAATTATTTTCTTGCCTGAATCAGTACTATCCCTGCCACAGGATATCGTAAAACAGGTTATCAGAAGAAAAAATATTTTTCTCATTACAAAGAAAAGTGATCAATCGTTACAAATTTAACATATAACAGAACAATTGGTTTAAGTGTTGCAAATAAAATAATATAAGCTATTTTTGGATAAGATAAACGGAAAATCGACTTCCTGCAGGATGAAGAACAAAGGAGAGATACTTGCAACAATATTAAAAAACTTTAAAGACTGCTATTTCTTCCTTCATAACACCAGGGATTTCGCCATTGTTGAAAATATTATGAAGGAAGGGTTTATCTTCGAAAGTCAGCTGGCTCATTCTTCCGACCGGGCAAATCCACACGAACCTATTGAAGTTACCTATTTTCTTTTTCAAAGGAAGGATTACGGATCATACACTATAATCATTGCGATACCGAAAATTATTTATGAAATGTATATCAGTGTTTCAAATAAAAAAGATGTTTGTATAGAAGAAGTATTAACTGTTACCGAGCCATATTTAGGTGATAATGATGAGTTAATCTATACTCTTTCACCCAAACATATTCTTGGGTATTTTAACATAAAAACGTCGGAGTTTTATCAGAACAGGAACTGGGATCCGTTCTTTAATAACTGTCAGGTAAAATTATCGGGCAAAAAATCATCCAATTTTGGCAAAAAATGAATACTGTTTTATAGGCGATCAAACAAAACTTTGTGTGCTTTGGTGAAACCTTTGTGTACCTTAGTGGTAAGATAAAATTTATTTAACCACAAAGTAACACAAAGGTCAAATCGAAGTAACACAAAGGTATTCAAATCTCCTGTTCTTTCCTCGTTCGCCTATCACGGTTAATATATAATTCATTCCCCCTTGTCAATGGAGTTATACTGAACAAAAAAAGAGACCGGTCCCTTATACCAGCCTCCTCTTTATCAGGAATGAAAATTAATAAGCCTGAAGTGAAATCTTAAAAAATCCAGTCGCTTTTGAAGATGATATCTGAAATTTCCAATCTCCTGTTTTATCCTGATTCTCCGTTTCAGATAATGTAAATGACTTTCTCCAGTTAAGGTTGCCAGATTCGTCAATTAAGATATCAGAATAGTTTTTACCATTCGGCATAACAATTTTGATACGGATCTCACCCGATTTACAGTCGCCCATTACCGACATCACAACTGATTTTGACCGTTTTTGAAAAATCCCATGTTGTTCTCTCAGTGTCTCCACCCAATGAATGTCCGTAGAATCCAGATATGTCATCACCCGAAAATATAAAAGGTTCATCATATTTGAACGATCTGTTCCCTCGTGGAAGGGTCATAAAGATTTTTGCTCTCTCCCTGTCTGCATTTTCAAGCTCATCACTGGCTTCATTCATGGAACTATCTATCTCTTCATGCTGTTTTTTAAAGTTTTGCACTTCCACTGTTATGGCTTTTTTTTGCTCCGCCATTGCTTTTTTCTGCAGGTCGATATCCTTCTGAATTTTCAAGTCCTTTTCCTGCTCCTCTTTTGTCTTCTCCTGTGCGGTTACCCTTTGAAATGAAGAACCAACTGATATGAGAAGAATAACTATTAAAAATAAACTGTACTTTTTCATGACTGCCTGGTTTTAAGTTTGACATTGTAAAGATACGACTGGTGAGATTATGATTTTGTTAACAGCAGGTTAATGCCGGGTTAATGTTTACAATACCATTCTGAGGTATCAATAAATTGAATAATTTTGAAAAAGTAAAATAAAGAAGATGAAAAACAGAAATACTGTTCTGATCCTTGGCATCGCATCGATTCTGATTCTGATTTCTGTCCAGGTATTTATAATATCAGGTGTCTGGAATCAGAAAAGCGAGTTGTTCGCTATCCGGTATTCGTTCTATTCACAGGAGGCACTTTATAACATCTGGAAAGAGATGTCGACCGATGGATTTGATACTGTAAAACTGCTGTTAGATCAAAAATCTGAAGAGTTTAATAAAGAATTAGCTACAATAAAAGGTGAGAAAGAACTTGAGAGCAAAAAAAAGGATATACTCAACTATTTTACCAAAGTTGTAAACCAGGAACAGGACCTTTCCGGTTTACTTTCATCATATTTTGAGAGCAGAGGTTTTGATAAAAACTTTAACTATAAGATAATAATCAATAACCTGGAAATGATCAATTTGGATACTATATTTGTTTACAAGAACCAGAATTTTTCAAATCTGAAAGCTTTGGAAGGCAGGAAAAAAACTTCCGCCATTGACATTAACAGCTCAAGTATTCTGGTAAGACCATTCAGGTTTGAGGGTAATAATTACAGATTTAGTTTTGACTATTATATTGACTTTTCAGATAAGCAGAGAGTTGTCTGGGAAGAAACTTCTCTCTCACTGGCAATGGCAATATTGAGCATTCTAATTGTAGTCATAATATTTATAATTACTTACAGGAACCTGATGGAAGAAAGAAGGCTATCGAATCTTAAAACTGATTTCATAAATAATATGACTCATGAGTTAAAAACCCCGCTATCGACTATTACCGTTGCAGGTAAAACTCTCGAAATGCCACAGATCAGAAGCAATGATGCAAAAATCCTCGAAACAGCCAAACTTATTGGGAAACAGAGTATTCATCTTAATCAGCTTATCAATATGATACTTGAGATAAGCATGTGGGAAAGAACACAGTTCCAGCTTGATAAAAAAATAGTTAAGATTGAAGAGATAATGAATGATGTTGTCGACAGCTTTAAATCGGGTGGTGGAAACAATGCATCAATAAATCAGAAATATAATTTCAAGGGAGCGGAAATTGACCTTGATGTTGTTTATTTTACCACACTTATCAATAACCTTCTATCCAATGCTGTGAAGTACTCTGACAAAGAACCGGTTATTGATATTGAAGGTTTCACCGAGGATAATAAAGTATGTATAAAGGTTGCTGATAACGGAATTGGAATTAACAGGATCGACCAGAAACATATTTTTGATAAGTTTTACAGGGCTTCAACAGGAAACATTCATAAATTCAAAGGGTTGGGACTGGGACTGTATTACGTCAAGAAAATCGCTGAAGCGCATAACGGAGATGTTACGGTGAACAGCAGACCCGGAAAAGGAAGTACATTCACTATAATACTACCGCATAATTCAAAACACCACTAAAAATACCAAACGGGAAATAGATCAACGAAATGAATAGAATTCGAAAGAATATAAGGTTTGTGGCCTGCCGGTTTCGACAAAAATGATATCATGTACTGCAATTTAGTCATCTTCAGGTAAAATCATTATGGCAGATGCTGATATCCAACTGTTATATTCTAAATGCGAAAAATTAGTATCTTTACTATAACAATACCGTATTCATTAAAATATCCGGGAAATGAAAGTTTTAGTTGCTGAAGATGATAGAGATTTTGGAAATATATTGACACAATATATATCTATAAGCGGTTTCGAAGTAAAACTTGGCCGCGATGGCAAAGAGGCATGGGAATTGTTTAACCAGGACAAACCCGATATATGCGTATTTGATGTAATGATGCCTGAAATGGACGGATTCACTTTAGCTGAAAAAGTAAAGGATGCCCATCCGGATGTCCCGGTCATTTTTCTTACAGCCAAGAGTCTCAAGGAAGATATTGTAAGGGGTCTTAAAATAGGAGCAGACGATTATATAACCAAACCATTTGATCCTGAGGTTCTTATCCTACGTATAAATAATATTCTTAAAAGGGCTTACTCTTCGAGTAATGATGAGTTTAAGGTATCCGCGACAATACTGAAATATAATACACTTGAGCTTATCAGTGGCAATACGAAAGAAAAGCTTACACTCAAGGAGGCGCAGCTGTTGAAGTATTTCATTATCAACAAGAATAAA
>Ga0302206_1000236_pt1 | contig 23104 bp, 13 predicted proteins | sample II_Fen_E2_1_FD_194581 | JGI IMG/M metagenome (GOLD analysis project Ga0302206, IMG submission 194581) | Peat permafrost microbial communities from Stordalen Mire near Abisko, Sweden - II_Fen_E2_1 | ecosystem: Environmental > Terrestrial > Soil > Wetlands > Permafrost | place: Sweden: Abisko...
TTTCTACTCCCGGAATCTGTAATAGCTGATCCCTGAATGATTCAAGCTGCCTGAAGAAAGCGTCAGGGCGGCGAATAATTATCAGGTTCTCCTTTTTGAATCCCAGGTCCTTTTTTGTCACGTAATCAAGCTGGTTATATACGATGATTGAACCAATGATAATCACAATTGAAACGGTAAACTGGAATACTACAAGCAATCCCCTGAGTTTTTTAGACATGGAGCCCGGATTTAAAGTTCCCTTTAAAACCTCAACAGGATTATACGATGCAAGTACAAACGCAGGATAAAAACCTGCAGAAATGCCTACAAAAAGTATCAGAGCAATCAAAGAAACAACTCCGGCAATGTTTTTAAAAATATTAACAGTTAGTGTTTTGCCAATCAGTTGATTAAAAGAAGGAGTGAGTGCATAGACAAGTACAACCGCCAGAATCGCAGCGACAGTAACAATCAGGACTGATTCTCCGAGGAACTGGATAATAAGCCCCGATTTATAAGCTCCAGCAACTTTCTTAACACCTACTTCTTTTGCCCTGCCGGCTGATTTGGCAGTGGCAAGATTAACATAATTTATTATTGCAACAATCAGAATCAGAAAGGCAATAACTGCAAAAATAGACACTGTAGTAAGTGAACCCAAAGGCTCGGGATTGTATTGGGGAGCTCCTTTCAGATGGAGATCCTTAAGCGGTTCCAGGGCATAACCATAATCATTCCCCGATTTCCTGAAATCATCGATTGAATAGCCTAATATTTGTTGAATCTGCGGTCCCACATACTTGGTCACCATTCCCTGCAATTTTTTTTCCAGCGATGCCCTGTTGGTTCCGTCTTTCGCTACGATATATGTATAGAAGTTGTTACTGACCCATTGTTCATTGTTAGCCTGACCCGGATAACTGCTCAACGACGCCAGCATATCAAATTTAATATGAGAGTTATCCGGAACATTTTGAACTATCCCGGTAACAGTATATAGGATTGTGTCAGCTTCCACAATTATTTTCTGTCCCATTGGATCCTGTGTCCCAAAATATTTTTTTGCGTACTCTTCAGTCAATACCATTGAACGGGGCCTTGCCAGGGCAGTTTTAGTATCGCCTTTCAGTAGTCTGAAATCCAGTACATCAAAAAATGTAGAGTCAGCAAACAGGATACCATCCTCATTAAATTTATTTTCCCCAAAACGTACAAGCCAGGCTCCCATTTTTAATACTCGGGTTGCTGCCACCACCTCAGGATAGTCGTTCAACATTGCCCTGGCCACAGGAGCAGCGGTAACGGCCTGATCCAATACACCTCCTGCTAAACGCCCGACGACTTTTAACCTGTATATGTTTTCATAGTTCTTATGGAATCTGTCATAACTTAATTCATGAATTACATATAGTGTAATAAACAGGAAACTTGTAAGTCCAATAGCAAGGCCTCCTACATTCAAAAAAATATAACCGCGCTGTTTCCTCATATTGCGGTACACATTAAGAAAAAAGTTTTTTAACATAGACGATACAAATATTATTTTACTTTAATTTTTATACCAAAGACTTAAATTTAACAGATAATGATGCACTATATAATTAAATTCATTTTCCTGCAACGTATGCATTTTTTATGCGTCTATACGACTGGAAGATTCAGTTAAATATTTTTATCTGATGATCTGAAGTTTGAATTAACGATTTACTATTAACACTTTTATTCCTGCATTCATGTTCAACAATCTCATTAAGCATAGTATAAGATCTTTCAAGAGACAACGTGCATATATTATTATTAATATACTCGGACTATCAATTGGAATTGCCTGTAGCCTTCTGATTGCACTTTTTGTATTAAATGAATTAAGTTTCGACAAATTCAATACAAAAAAGGACAGGATTTACCGGATGATCCTGAACGGTAAAATAGGAGGACAGGAAGTTACTGTGGCTTATTCGGCAGCTGTTATTGGTCCGACAATGGTAAAGGAAGTGCCGGAGGTGGAAGATTTTTTAAGGATGAATGGCGTAGGTCCTACAACTGTTGAATATAACAAACAAACCTTTACAGAGGATAATATTGTAGAGGCTGATTCGTCATTCTTTAACTTCTTTTCAATCCCTGTTATAAAAGGTGATCGTGATAATCTGCTGAATGGGCCAAGAAAAGCGGTACTTTCAGAATCAACGGCAAAAAAGATGTTCGGGAAAGATAACCCGATCGACAAATCAATAAAAATCGGATCCGATACCTTACTCTACACAATTTCAGGCGTTATGGGTGATGTGCCTGAAAATTCTCATTTTAGTGCAGCGATAATAACATCATTCATGACAAATCCGGGGTCGAAAAATCCAACATGGCTGAGTAACAGTTTCAGTACTTACCTGATGCTGAAGCCAAATTCCAGTTATACGACCGTGAACGCAAAATTGCCTGAGATGATTGTTAAATATGTGGGTCCTGAACTGCAAAAATACATGGGGGTTTCAATATCTGACTTTGTATCGAAGGGGAACAAATACAGGTTCTATTTACAGAATCTTACTCAGGTTCATCTCGATCCTTCTGTTCAACAGCAGTTTAAACCAGCAAGTGATCCAAAGTACCTGAAGATATTCGGAAGTATAGCCATCCTGATTGTATTAATTGCAGCAATAAATTTCATGAATCTGGCAACAGCCCAGGCTTCAAGAAGAGCAAAAGAAGTTGGAATAAAGAAGATTGGAGGTTCATCGAGAGGAGCCTTAATAACACAATTTCTTTCAGAATCCTTTATTCTGTCATTTATGGCATTGATAATTGCACTATTATTTATCAGGCTGACGCTACCGTATTTCAATAATCTTCTTGGGGCGCATCTTGTTTTAAATTTATTTATTGCCTGGTATACCATTCCCGTACTGATTCTGTTTTCGCTTCTGGTAGGTATTCTGGCCGGAAGCTATCCCGCATTCTATCTTTCCTCCTTTAATCCTTATGAAGTGCTTAAAGGAACTGTAAAAAACAGTATGAAAAACGGCTGGCTCAGGAGAGTCCTTGTAGTCTCCCAATTCACAATATCTATTTTACTGATTATAGGTACAATGGTTATGTACAAACAGATAAAGTATATGCTGAATAAGGATGTAGGCTTCAATAAAGAACAGTTGCTTGTTATTAACAGGGCGGATGCCCTTGGCACAAGAGTGAAATCCTTCAAAGATGCAGTAAAGGGAATTCCGGGGGTTGTAAATATTGCCAGCTCAACAGCTGTACCCGCCAGGAATAACAATGATAATGGCTATTCCATTGAAGGGAGAAAGGATGAGAATTTTTTGATGCAGACAAACTGGGTTGACTACGACTATCTTGCTACTTATGATATAAAGTTAGCTTCTGGAAGAGCTTTCAGTGAATCTTTTACTACCGATAATCAGGCATGCCTGGTAAATGAGAGCGCTATTAAGAATTTCTCTATAACTGACTTTGCAAAGACAAGATTTATGGCACCCGGAGATTCCGGCAAGATGGAATATATACCAATTATAGGTGTTGTTAAGAATTTTAATTTCGAGTCTCTTCGCAATCCAATCCAGCCGTATATTATGCGTTTTAAAAACGATCATGTACTGTGGGGATATCTGACAGTCAGATTAACCGGAAAGAATGTTGCTGCCACTATCAGCGGTATTGAAGAGAAATGGAAAGAGTTTATCCCGAATAATCCTTTGCAGTACTATTTTATTGATGCCGATTTTGAGCATATGTATATCCAGGAAAAACAGAATGCCCAGATGGCTGTCATCTTTTCAATTCTGGCAATTTTTATCGCCTCCCTTGGTCTGTTCGGACTTACCTCATTTACAGTCGAACAACGTACCAAAGAGATCGGTGTAAGAAAAGCTATGGGTTCCACAATCGCAAGCATTTATATTGTAATTTCCCGGGAAGTGATTATCCTGGTTTCTGTTTCGGCGCTTATAGCCTGGCCTCTGATTTACTATATTGCAACCAAATGGCTTGAAAATTTTTACTTCAGAATTAACCTTGGAGTATTCAGTTTTATTGCCGGATTAAGTATAGCTCTTGGAATTGCAATAATGACAATAAGCTACAGGATAATGAGGGCAGCTAGGGTCAATCCTGCCCAGTCACTAAAGTACGAGTAAGAAATTTAATTAATTAATATATAGATTATTATCAAATTTTAACCTATTTATTTTCTTAATCCTGATTAATATGCTGAATAACCTGATCAAGCATAGCATTAGGTCTTTTAAAAGACAGCGTGCTTACATTATAATCAATATCCTTGGCCTATCCATAGGTATTGCCTGCAGCCTTCTGATTGCTTTATATGTGATTAATGAAGCCAGTTATGATAAGTATAACACAAAGAAAGACAGGATATTCAGAGCTGTATTAAATGGTAAGATAGGTGGACAGGAAATTACCGCAGCCTCATCACCGGCAATTATGGGTCCGACAATGGTAAAAGAATTTCCGGAAATAGAAGATTTCCTGAGAATGAATGGAGCAGGTCCAACCGTTATTGAATATAATAACCAGACCTTTACAGAGGATCACCTGATTGAAGCAGATTCATCTTTCTTTAATTTCTTTTCGATACCTGTACTAAAAGGTGATCCAAAAAGTCTTCTTAACGCGCCCCGAAAGGTGGTTTTGTCAGAATCAACAGCAAAGAAAATTTTCGGGAAAGAAAATCCGATTGATAAACCACTTAAGATTGGATCAGACACAGCAAGATATATCGTAACAGGCGTTATGGGTGATGTCCCTCATAATTCTCATTTTGAAGCAAATGCTGTCTCTTCATTCATGACCAACCAAAGGTCCAAGGATCATACCTGGATGAACAATAGCTTTAGCACTTACTTTCTGCTAAAGCCAAATTCATCGTATAAAACAGTTGATGCAAAATATCACGACTTAATGTTAAAATACGTTGGTCCGGAAATACAGCAATATGCAGGACTTTCACTTGACGACTTTATTAAGCAGGGTAATAAGTACAGATTTTTTCTTCAAAAGCTGACAGATATTCATCTTGATACATCAATTCAACAGGATTTTAAAGCTCCGGCTGATCCAAAATACCTGAAGATTTTCGGTAGTATAGCCATTCTTATTGTAATAATTGCCGCTATTAATTTTATGAATCTTTCAACAGCACAGGCTTCCAGGCGGGCAAAGGAAGTGGGAATTAAGAAAGTGGCAGGCTCAACAAGGGGTATCCTTGTTGCACAGTTCCTTTTTGAATCCTTTATCCTCTCATTTCTGGCTCTGATACTTTCAATTATATTTATTAAGGCAACACTTCCATATTTTAATAATCTGCTGGGTGCCAGCCTGGCTCTTAATCTTTTTAACCCCTGGTTTACTATACCTGTACTGATTCTTTTCTCATTGTTTGTGGGTTTCCTTTCAGGCAGCTACCCTTCCTTTTTTCTTTCTTCATTCAATCCATATGAAGTATTAAAGGGAGGCGTAAAAAACAGCGTGAAAAACGGCAGACTAAGAAGGGTGCTGGTCGTTTTCCAATTCTCTGTATCTATTCTGCTGATTATAGGTACTATGATCATGTATAGCCAGATAAAGTATATGCTTAACAAGGATGTAGGATTCAATAAGCAGCAGTTAATTGTTATAAACAGAGCCGAAGCCCTTTGGGGAAAAATGAAGTCCTTTAAAGAAACGGTAAAAAATATTCCGGGTGTGGTTAATATTTCGAGCTCCACAGCAATACCGGGCCGAACTAATAATAATAACGGATATTTGATTGAAGGAAGAAAAGACGAGACATTCCTGATGACAACCAGCTATGTAGATTATAATTTTCTGGAAACCTACGGTATGACCCTTGTCTCAGGAAGATCTTTTAATGAGTCATTCACCTCCGATAAGGATGCATGTATTGTGAATGAAAGCGCAATCAAAAATTTTAAGATAACGGATCCTGATAAGACAAGAATTATGGAGCCTCAGGATTCAGGAAAAGTACGATATTTGCCTGTAATTGGTGTTGTTAAGAACTTTAATTATGAATCGCTTCGAAACCCGATCAGTCCCTATATTCTTAAATTTCAGAATGATAATATGCAATGGGGTTATATTACTATAAGACTCACTGCTCAGAATTATTCAAAAACGATAAGTGCAATTGAGAGTACGTGGAAAGAGTTTGTGTCAAACAACCCCTTACAATATTATTTCCTTGATGCGGATTTTGAACAGATGTACAAACAGGAGAAACAAAATGCACAAATGGCGGTGATCTTTTCTATCCTTGCAGTTTTTATTGCCGCTCTTGGATTGTTCGGATTGACCTCATTTACTGTTGAGCAGCGCACAAAAGAGATTGGGATCAGAAAAGCAATGGGCTCATCGATTACCGGAATTTATGTTACCATCTCCAGAGAAGTAATAATCCTTGTCACCGTTTCGGCAATTATAGCCTGGCCTTTGGTTTATTACTGGGCCGGCAAATGGCTTCAGAATTTTTATTACAAAATAACTCTCGGATTATTTACCTTTATTATCGGATTAGCTATAGCTCTTGGGATTGCTGTTCTGACAATCAGTTATCGCATTCTTAGAGCTGCAAGGATTAACCCTGCCCAATCACTAAAGTATGAATAACCCCCAAAACCCTGCAATGGGGCTTGATCCCTAAATCCCCCAAATTGAATACTTGACTCACTAAATCCTCTCAAGGGGGGACTTTTGAAAACTAACATTTTGCGTGGTTTGGGGAAGTAAAATGCAAAAAAGAATCCCGCTGTTTTAGCGGGATCCTGATCTTGTTTTATAACCTGAATATATATGGAGATTGAAAGTGCTCTAGTACATTTTATTAATAAGCTGTCCGAACTCATCGCGTTTCTTTAAAGGAAAGCTGTGGCAATTTCCGTCTCTTGTTATGACATTCAAACCTTTCACCGAAAAAAGCCCCTTGCTGAAATAAATGACTTCGCGGATATTATCGAAAAGTATTTCAAGATTAAATCTGTCAGTTTGTTCATCAAGAGTCTTAAAATACAATCGCTGGTTCGTAACTATCAGCTTCCCCTCTATAGTGTTGTTGTTTATAACCTGGTTTGTGTCACCGGCTTTCAGAACAACCTCATTTGCATATAATTTAACTGTCATGGCTTTACTTTTTTTGCTTCCTCAAGCGATTAATACTCTCTTTCTGGTTTCTCTCTTTTGGTATAAAGACGTTTAACAGGATGAAATGTTGCATGAAGGAAAGATGATAAATAATAATTTTCTCAAAAAAAATTGCTTTGACATTTTCTTCTAAGCTTTAAAAGCAAATTGATTTTCTTCGTTAACCCCGTCCCCAACGGGAGCGAAGAAAATCAATTTACTCCCCTTGGGGGTGGGGTAAATAAATTGATTTTCAAGCAATTCAGGAATGTATTTTTGCAGGTATAAAAATTCAGAAGGAAAGTGTCTAATTATTTGACATAAATTTGACATATGGTTTTAAAATTCAGTATTTTGGTAAAAAATTGACATATGATAAAGGGAACCCTTCTTATAGTCGATGACAACAAGAGCGTTATAAGTGCACTTGAGATGATGTTGCAGTATGAGATTGAAAAACTTATCACTATCAACACGCCGAAAAGAATACACGAGGTACTGGAACAGAATGAAATAGATATAGTTCTTCTCGACATGAATTTTCAGGCCGGTGTGAATTCCGGAAATGAAGGACTCTTCTGGATGAAGGAAATATTAAAATATGACAGCAATATAAGTGTTGTTATGATCACAGCATATGGAGATGTGGAACTCGCTGTGAAAGCTCTGAGAGAAGGCGCTATCGACTTCATTCTTAAACCCTGGGACAACGAAAAACTACTAGCTACGATAAATGCGGCATGGAAACTAAGGAGTTCAAGAAAGGAAGCACTCTTACTTAAAAATGATAATCAGTTCCTGAAAAAAGAGATAAAAAGAGGCGAAGAAAAGATAGTACTCGGAGCTTCTCCGACCATGATAAATGTGATGAATATTGTCAGGAAGGTAGCTGCAACAGATGCCAATGTCTTAATAACAGGTGAGAACGGAACAGGAAAAGAACTGGTGGCCAGAGAAATTCACAATCAGTCAAAAAGAAACAATGAACTTATGGTGACTGTTGATATGGGTTCCATTACCGAAACCTTGTTTGAAAGTGAAATGTTCGGACATGTCAAAGGAGCTTTTACCGATGCAAAAGATGACCGTTCCGGAAAATTTGAAATTGCTCAGAAAGGTACGCTGTTCCTTGATGAAATAGGAAATCTATCCCTGCAATCCCAGGCAAAACTTCTCAGCGCCCTTCAGAATAGATACATTGTGCGTATCGGCTCAAACAGACAGATTCCTGTTGATATACGATTGATATGTGCAACTAATTGCATACTTTCTGAGAGGGTTGGTGAGGGTTTATTCAGAGAAGATCTTCTTTACAGGATTAATACGATTCAGATAGAGGTACCCCCGCTACGCGACAGGATAGATGATATACCTGTACTGGCGTTTCACTTTCTCAGGGTATATTGCGAGAAATATAACAAACCGGGGAAGAGAATTAACACTCAGGCTCTGGAAAAACTTTCCAATTACCAATGGCCGGGAAATATAAGGGAGATGCAACACTCGATCGAGAAAGCTGTGATAATGTCCGACTCATCTGTACTTGGTCCTTCCGATTTTTCATTTAATGCTGTCTCAAAAGGATCGGCTGACAATGATAATATTACCCTGGAAGAGATGGAGAAAAAATTAATAGCTGAGTCAATCAGAAAACATGACAATAATCTGAGTGTCGTTGCCTCCAGGCTTGGGATCACACGGCAAACCCTCTATAATAAGCTGAAAAGGTATGATCTATAAGAGATTCTATTTGGTTATTGTGACCTATCTCGCGGGGATAATTCTATTTACAGTAGCGTTGGCAATCAATTTCAGCAAGGATCTTACTTATTCGTTAATCTCTCTCTTTTGTATAATATTGCTTACTGTTTCCTTTGGTGCCTGGCTCAACAGAACCAATAAGAAATTAGCTTATTTTTTTAGCGCTGTCAGAAATGAAGATACATCATTGTTTTTTCCTGAAGGCGTTGGATTTGCCAATGAGAAATTGCTTAATCAAAGCCTCAATGAATTGAATAACAGGCTCAAGGAAGCAAGGATTAGTATAGAACTGCAGGAAAAGTTTTATAAGAGTATAATGGACAGGATCCGGACAGGAATTATATCTTTTTATGAAAACGGAGTTGTGGAATTTACAAATCCTGAAATTAAAAGGATGTTTGGCATAGATCCTATTTCACACATCAATAAGCTTCATAGTATTGATCCAAAACTGGTGGAACTGCTGGAAAAAATAGAGTCGGGAGAACCAAAAAGGATAAATGTGAAAGTAAATCACAATCTGCTTAGCCTGGCTGTTCATTCCCAGACAATGATAATTCAGAACAGGGAAGTTAAAATTGTTACCCTTCAGGATATTAAAAGCGAACTGGATATGCATGAAATGGATTCGTGGCAAAAACTAATAAGAATTTTAAATCATGAGATCATGAATTCTGTTGCTCCAATAACATCTCTAAGCTCAACACTTTCGGGTTTCTATAAATCAGGAGAAGATCAGACAAGTCCTGACAATATTACACCAAGGATAATTTCGGATACAATCCGCGGACTCAATATAATTGAAGATCATGGTAAGGGCTTAATACATTTTGTCGAGTCGTACAGAAGCCTGACTCAACTTCCAAAACCGGAGTTTACCAGGGTAAATATCAAAGAGTTTTTTGAACGTATCATGATATTGGTAAACAGTGGTTTTGATACCGATAATAACAAATATGAAGTAAGGCCTCTTATCACTTCAAGTGTGACAAATGATGAAATAACTTTGGTAGCTGATGACAAACTTCTTGCACAGGTTTTTATTAATGTTGTTAAAAATTCTATTGAAGCATTCGGGAAATGTAAAGAAGATGATTTCATATCTCTTAGTGCTGACAGGGACACTGATGGCCGTATAGTACTGTCAATTAAAGATAATGGTCCCGGTATGGATGCTGAAACTCTTGAGAAAATATTTGTACCATTTTTTACAACAAAAGAAATCGGTTCCGGAATAGGATTGAGCCTGTCGCGACAAATAATTCGTCTTCATAATGGGAATATTACCTGCGATTCAGTGCCAGGGGAAGGTACAACGTTTACAATGCTATTCTAGTTATAATTATTAGAATTTTAAAGAGTAAATGTGTATTTGCATATTGGGAAATGGTATTAATAAATAATCTGTCTATTCTATACTTTTCACAGGATTGGCCACTGCAGCTTTAACTGCCTGAAAGCCTACTGTAAGCAAAGCAATCAGAAAAGCCAGTATTCCTGAGTAAATAAAAGTCCATATACTTATATCAATTCTGTAAGCAAAACTTATAAGCCATTTATTCATAAAGAAATAGGCTATAGGCCAGGCAATTAAATTTGATACTATTACAAGAATCAAAAACTCATTTGAGACAAGTTTAACAATACTTTTTATTGATGCTCCCTGTACTTTTCTAATGCCAATCTCCTTTTTACGCTGCTCTGTTACAAATGACGCTAATCCTAATAAACCAAGGCAGGCAATAAATAACGCGACAACAGAAAATGTTGAGATCACTTTTGAATATTTTTCTTCAGATTTGTACATCTTGTCAATTGATTCATCCAGGAAACTATATTCAAAAGGATATTGCGGAAAGAACTTTGCCCATACCTCTTTCAAACTATTAATGGTCGATGGCATTTTTGCCGACTTTACTTTAACTATAAATTCCTTAAACCAATTAGGGTTGGTCATAAATACCTGGGAAGTTATTTCGTTGTGAAGAGAACTGGAATTAAAGTCCTTTACAACTCCAATGATCTCCGGTTTGTATTCATTTAATTGAATAGAATAAGACTTTCCAAGTACATCCTGTGCATTTTTAAAACCTAGACTTCTGACCATCTTTTCGTTTATTACCATAGCATTCGGAAAATCACCGGGAAAATCTTCAGAGAAATATCGTCCGGCAACCAATTTTACTCCGAAATGATTCATGTAATCACAGTCCACAGAATTAACCTCAATTCCGAAAGCTCCAATATTGTTACTATTTCCATTAGGCCTGCACTCAGTGCCAATGTTGTTGCTGCTGGTTGGTGCGCCTCTGCCTGCAGTTGCACTTAACACCCCGGGAATACTTCTCAGTTCATTTTTTATTGTTTTATAATTGTTACCAACTTTTCCATAAGCAGGCAGAACTATCATATTCTCCTTATAAAAACCCATATTATAGTTTCGTAAATATCTGAGTTGGAGATTGACAATAATAGTTCCGACAATAAGAATAATAGAAATAGAAAACTGAAGTATAACCAGACCTTTCCGGAGATACGATGCTTTATTCTTTCCACTATTTGCAGAATAAACTCCCTTTATGACTTTAACAGGACTGTAAGAAGAAATAACCAAAGCCGGATATAGTCCTGCCAATATACCAACAGCTAAAACGCCTACTAAAATCAGTAATATGGTTGTCCATTCACTCTTATAATCAAACCCTATTTCAGTACCAACCAATGATGAAAAAGAGGGCATTAAAAGTTTGACAGTGATAACGGAGATTAATAATGAAGCAATTGAAAACAAGACTGATTCGCCAAGAAATTGTTGTACCAACTGAAACCTGGCAGCACCAATGACTTTTCGCATTCCGATTTCCCTTGCTCGTTCTGATGACCTCGCTGTAGAAAGATTCACAAAGTTTATGCATGCCAGCAATAAGATAAACATTGCGATAGACCCAATAATAATTATCCTCGATATTGAGCTGTTTTCTTCTATTTCATCACTTGAATGAGAATTAAAATGTATATCCAATAAAGGACGGGCAAGAACTCGCCAACCACCCTCATACCCTTTTATATGAGTTGAAAAAAAATTCTCAGTCTTTTTTTCAAAAACTTTCGGATCAAATTCTTTATCAGCAAGCATATATGTATACGATCCAAAAGTAGCGCCCCATTGAGGAAAATACCCAGCCACCGGTTGTTTATCCAGCGAAGAATAAGGAGCTATGAAATCAAATTTGAAATGGGAGCTAATGGGTACATCCTTAATAACTCCGGTTACTTCAAAACTATACTGGTTATTTATTTCAATAATTTCCCCAAGAGGGTTTTCTTTTCCAAAGTACTTTTTAGCTGTTGATTCGGTTATTACTATGCTGTTTGGCTTTTTAAGGAACTGAGTTATATCGCCGGCAATAGCCTGATAAGAGAAAATTTCGAAGAACGCAGAATCGGCGTATGAAATCATGTCTTCATAATTATTCTTATCTCCGGCTTTTACCAGACTACGCTCTGAAAAATAGATTCTTGATAATTTTTTAATCTCAGGATATTCATTTTTTAAAGTGGGGCCTAACAATGCTTGTGATTGAGCCAAGTGGTTGGTAACACCTTCCTGCGTTATACTGAATTCAATACGGAAAATACGCTCAGCATTTTTATTGTACTTGTCATAGCTGAATTCATGTTTTATGTAAAGCGTAACGAGAATGCAGGCTGTGATACCAATTGACAGTCCTGCAATATTAATAATAGAATAGAATCTTTGAGACGTCAAAATCCTAACAGTGTTTTTGAAATAATTGATGAACATAATTTCTTTTTATTAAGTTTTGATTTTCCTCTATCTGTAATTCTGTATTTATATCAATATAAGTATTGTCAATCCTATATATTCATTGATTTTCAAGTGATATTGGATTTCATAATAAGTATTGTCAATCCTCTATATTCATTCAAAATTATCATCATTCCTTACGGAGAGTTTCCGCCGGATTGGTTCCTGAAGCTTTTCCGGCAGCCCAGCTTACTGTCATCAAACCAACTGCAAGAGTAAACAGCATTGCAGCGACAAAAAGCCAGATGCTAATGTTTGTTTTATATGCAAAACTATTGAGCCATTTATTCATTGCGTAGTAGCTTACAGGTCCCGCAATTAAAAAAGAGATGATAATCCACTTCAACAGGTCAAAATTGAATTTCCGGAATATATCCGATGTTGCAGCCCCGTTTATTTTTCTTATGCTTATCTCTTTGATTCTGCTTTGTGTGGTAAATGTTGCCAGACCGAAAAGACCAAGACTTGAAATGAAGATTGCTATGACCGACAGAAACAGGAACAGGATGTTAAGTCTTTGATCTTTGCCATACGAGTCCGACATTGTATCTTCAAGAAACTCATATTCAAAAGGACTCTCGGGGCTAATCTCTTTTAGTATCGATTCGCAGGCTTTAAGCACATCTTTTAGATTTAATGGCAAGTATTTGATTACTACCTGTTCAAATTTCCCCCATTCATTAGCTGTTGATATAAATATGGGTTCAGTTTTATCATACATGGAGGAAGTATTGAAATCCTTAACCACTCCGATTACCTCATATTTTACTCCATTTCTTGAGATCGATTTGCCAATAGGTATATTCCATCCAATGCTTTTTGCAAATGTCTGGTTGATTATAACTTTGTTACTATCTGCTCTGATGTTTCTGAAATCACGCCCTTCAATAAGTGAAATCCCAAAAGTTTTCAGATAATTTTCATCAACATATACTGCATGTGCGAGCATTGGTTTCTCAACTCCTTCCGGAAGATACCCGTTTAAGGTGAAAGATACACCTGGTTCCCCCCCGGCAGATACTGACACTGAAGTAACGCCTGGGATAGAAGAGAATCTGCTTAAAATCATTTCGTATGTTGTAGCTGTCCTGGGGGTTAGATTGACCAGGAGAATATTTTTCTCATTGAATCCCTTATCACTTTTTCTAATGTATTGCATCTGCGAGTATATCACCAGGCAGGAAATAATAAGTGCAATTGAGATAGCATACTGAAAAGTTACAAGTATATTCCGTGAAATCTGTTTCTGTTTGCCCCTGTTCACGTTGGACAGCAAAGACAAGGGACTTATTGATGAAAGATAGAATGAGCTGTAGAAGCTTGCAAAAACTGTACAGAATATAAAGAGTGAGCAATAAATTAACAGCCAGGTTAGGGGTTTGATTACCGTCAATGATAATTCTTCTCCCGAGAGTGAAGCAGTAGAAGTGATAAGTGCTTTAACAAGCAGATAAGCAAGCAAGAGTGAAATGATAATTGCGATTCCGGATTCTATAACGAAAAAAAGGATGATACTCATTCTGTCCGAACCGAATATTTTCTTCATGGACACTTCCTTTGCTCTTTTTAAGGAAAGTGCGGTACTGATATTTACAAAGTTAAATGAGGCTATCAGCAGGATCAACAGGCCAATACCTGAAAACAAAATTATCTTCTTTGAACTTCCCTTTTCGCCCAGTTCAAATTTTGGATCTGCCTGGGATTTAAGGTGTATGTCGCCAATTTTCTGAAGATATGGTATCATCTGATAGCCAAGTGGTCTGTACTCTTTATTTATGACGACTTCCATATACTGGAGAATTTGTTTTTCCAGCTGTGAGGGATCTGATCCTTTGGTGAGTCTCAGATATGTAAAACATGTCATCCCTCCATCCCAGCCAATATGGCTCTGACTTGAAATTACAGTCAAAGGAACGAGACATTCAAACTGCATATTGGTATTTACAGGAGGATCTTTTGCAATTGCTTCCACTGTAAAAGTTTTTCCATTAAGAAGAATTCCTTTACCCAGAGGGTTTTCGGCACCAAAAACCTTTATTGCAGATTTTTCTGTCAGCACTATTCCAGTCGGAGAATTAAGGCAACTTGTTTTATCGCCTTTTACAAGGCCGAAGGAAAACATATCGAAGAATGTACTGTCTGTATAGAAAACCTTTAATTTTGTAGTCCTGTCATTATAAATTACTGATATCGTCTGAGGATCGAATCTGACCATGTTTTCAACCACTGGGAATTCTCTCTTAAATTCAGGTCCGGCCGGAGCATTAATGCCCCCGGCGTTAAGAACCATGTTAGGAGTTTTGAATATCATGCCGACCCTGTATAATCGATCACCATCCTTATGGAACTTATCATAGCTTGTTTCAACTGAGATCCATATAATTATTAACAAAGCGGAAGCCACTCCTATGGCAAGTCCCAGGATATTCACAAGTGAATATGGCATCTGTTTGACCAGCGACCTGAAACCATTACGGATTAATAATTTTATCATGGGGATAAGGTATTATTAAGTCAAAAAAAATCCCCAAAGCATATGCCAATAATGCTAATATTCACATAATAAGCACTATAGCATTTGAAAATTTATAAAAATGTTAAATTATGTACATAAATCATACATATCGGTTTAAATTTTTAGACAGAAGTGACATTAATTGAATCTTACGGCTGTGTTAGATGAAGATTGCCTTCGGCCCTTGACCGAAAGAGTACCACAAGCAAGAACCAAGTCGGAGAGTGCGTCTCACTGAAGTAGATCAGGTTTATTTAAGCAGTTTAGAATAATTGGTTATGTGATTTGGGGATTCCTCGCTCCGCTCGGAATGACAGTGGTTTATTTGAATAATAAGGGGAAAGGTGAGAGCGGGCACCGCCCGCTCTCACCTTTCCCCCCTCCCTGATAAAAGAGACAGTGTCATCATGAGCGTAGCGAAGGATCTCCTGCGAAGTTACAATGAGATTAAATAATAATAGTAGAGACAGGTCTCAGACCTGTCTCTACATATAATGAAGAATGAAATATAGCTTTTTTATTTTTCAGTAACCACCTGGCCGTCGAACAGATTCACTACTCTGTGTGCATAACCGGCATCCCTGTCGGAGTGAGTAACCATGATGATTGTTGTTCCTTCTTTGTTCAGTTCGGTAAGCAGATTAATTACCTCTATACCATTTTTTGAATCAAGGTTACCTGTCGGCTCATCAGCAAGAATAAGTTTCGGATTTGCTACGACCGCACGGGCTATTGCAACCCTTTGCTGCTGTCCGCCGGACAGTTGCTGAGGAAAGTGTTTTGCACGGTGTCCGATTTTCATTCTTTCAAGTACATCTTCAACTTGTTTCTTCCTGTCAGCTGATTTCATTTTAAGATAAATCAGAGGGAGCTCAACATTCTCATATACATTAAGTTCATCGATCAGGTTAAAGCTCTGGAACACAAAACCGATATTACCTTTACGGAAAATTGTCCTGTCACGTTCTTTCAGGTTAGCTACCTCGGTACCGTTAAAAATATAACTGCCAGAGCTGGGATTATCGAGTAACCCAAGGATGTTAAGCAGGGTTGACTTTCCGCAGCCTGAAGGACCCATCACTGCTACATATTCACCCTCTTTTACATTGAGAGTCACTTTATTAAGCGCTGTTGTTTCAACTTCTTCCGTCCGGAAGATCTTTGTTAAATCATTAGTTTTAATCATGACCTTAGTTATTAATAGTTATTTAGATTTTTTAAGAATTAGTTTTTCATTTTTCCCGAAGGTTTCATAACCTGATACAATTACCTTTTCTCCGGGTTTCAGACCTTCAAGTACTTCATAATATTTCGGGTTTTTTCTTCCGATAGAAATACTCCGTTTTGTAGCAAAGGATTCTGAAGGATCGAGAACAAATATCCATTGTCCGCCTGTCTCCTGGAAAAATCCTCCTATCGGCACAAGAACTGAAACTTTTGGCTGCCCAAGCTGCAGACTTATATAATATGTCTGGCCGGTTCTGATATTATCAGGCATGCTGTCGCGGAAAATCATGTCAATTTTAAATGTGCCATTTCTTACCTCTGGATAGACTCTTCTGACGGTAAGATTAAATTTATTACTCTGTCTTTCAAGTGTAGCATCGAGCTGTGTCCTTACCCTGTCGATATAATGCTCATCAATCTGGGCGGTTACTTTATACGAAGTAAGAACGTTTATCTGACCCATGTTTTCCCCCCGGTTTATTGATTGTCCGATTTCAGGACTTAAAAGACCTAGCTGACCATCAACAGGTGCACTAACATCAAGATTTTTTACCCTGTCTTTGACAAGAGAGAGGTTTCTCCTCATATTTAATAGGTCATTCTTCATAGTTTCAACATTCACTGAACGGAATATTGAATCCTGTGCCCTTCGTTCAATAAACAGTTCCTCGGATTGTTTTGCCATCTCAAGGTCCTCTTTTGAACGGAGGTATTCCTCTTTCGATATGAGATTGTCTTTGATCAGAACTTCATTCTGCTGGTAATTCCGTTCTTTTCTTTCGATGTCATACTTAAGAGTGACAAGCTCTCTTTTGATCTGCAGCTTTTCCTGCTCCATCTGTATTTGTGTATTCCGCAACAGGTTCTCCTTATATGCAAGTTCCCCTTCACTGTTTAAGATATTAAGATACAGGTCGGGGTTGGAGAGACGCAGGATAACTTCACCTTTTTTTACCATCGATCCTTCTTCAATTACTTTCTCCTCAACACGACCGCCTTCCTGGGCATCGAGTTTTATAGTGGTTATAGGTTCAACGGTTCCAGGAACTGTAATATAATCATTGAACTGATCTTCTGTTACAGTTTCAATAATCAGTTTGTCTTTCTCAACTTTATAGGTCGATGTACGATCTGCAAAGAATGCCATATAAATAAGAGCTACTATTGCTATTCCAAGAGCTATATATCCTATATGTTTTTTCTGAAGGCCGGTTTTCTTCGGAATCGCTTTATCCATTGTTTCGCGGGGAGTGTCCATTTCAAATTTTTATTATTGATTAGTAATTTTTTTATAATTATTATCTGGAGTTTGGAGTGCCTAAAGTGCCTAGAGTGCATAGAGTTTTAACAAGTGATTTTTCTTTTCTTCAACTTTAAGTACTTCAAACTTTAGGCACTTCAAACTTCTATTGCATAAGATTTTCATATTCACCTGTTGAATAAAATTGTATGGTCAATTTTCTGATAAGCAGCTGGAGCTTGGTTCTCAGTGCTTCAGTCTCTGCTCTGAACAAAGTTGTTTTCGCAACAGAGTAATCAGTTACATTTATAAGGCCAGATTCAAATTTTTTCTGTACAGCAGCAAAGGATTGCGTGTTATAGTAAAAGTTGGAATTAGCTGCAGCAAATTCATCTTTTCCTCTGTTATAATTGAGACAGGCATTTTCGACATCTGTATATAAATTGTTCTTCTCCAGCTCAAGTCTTAGCTCATTATCATTCTTTCTGAGTTTAGCCATTTTAATGTTCCGGTAAGTGCTTAAATTATTAAAGAGTGGAACATTCAAAGACAGTGAGACTTGCTTACTTATATCCCCTTTAATTTGTGTAGAATAAGAATTTGGTTTATTGTTATCATTTAATATATCAGAATAGATCGAACCTATTTGACCACCTGCTGTTAATTTTGGAACAATAATTCCCCTCGCAGCAGCTATCTGCTTTTTTGAAGCTCTTAATTCAAATTCTATTTCTTTGAGACGTGGAAGGTTTTGAGCAGCTAATTGATATATGCTATCGGGACTGAATGAGTTGTCAGTAATGAGAGTATTCTTCAGATCAGGTACCATTACGTCAAACTCAGTTCCAGGATCCAGCTGTAGCATCTGCTTTAAGGTTGTAACATCCTGACTGGCTGTGTTGTGAGCTATTGTATAAGATAATTTGTCAGCAGAAAACTGGCTCTCAATCTCATATTGTTTTGCTAATGCCTCTTTACCTGTTTCAACCATTTTAGTGATTCTGAAAAGCTGTTTCTCAGAAAGATCGAGTTGCATTTTTGAAGCATCCTCCAGACCCCTGGCATATAAAACCTGGTAATATTGTCCAAGGATATCACCTATTAAAGTATTTCTTACAATTTTCTCGGATTCAACTCCTGCTTTAAGCAGGAATTTATATGCAGCTATGGTATTAATCTCATACAGACCATTGAAGATAACCAGATTAGAAGCGATACCTATGTCGCTGTACATGTTTTTATTAAAATTGATTGAATTATCCGACTGGTTAATAGACCTTCCATCAGTATAATAAATATTTGATCCGGCATTAAGATTCGGTAGCAGATTCATTCTCGATACCAGCAAATCTGTCCTTTTCAACTCAGTCTGAAGCTTTTGTCTCTGAAGTCCAATGTTGTTCGTAACTGCGTATTTAATACAATCCTCCAGCGTCCATTTTTTCACCTGTCCGGAAATTGCCTGTATAAATAAGACAGAAAGTAGTGATATTATAATATAGATCCTTTTCATTTCAATTTTTAATTTCTAAGTCCTGATTTCCAATTTCTGATTCCTGATTCCCGATTCCTGATTCCTGATTTGATATGCCAAAGATTGTACCAAGATTGTAATTATCACAAAATCAATTATATCTAGATTATTACATTTATAATAAATGTCAAAATATTAGACAGTGGATTGTGTGAAAATGATACAGCATAAAAATCTGAAATCAATTAACCCTGCCTCCCGTGTAATTCTTCAGAATTTTGGCAACATTATTATGCATTATATTTTCTCTTTCGTTTAGGTTTGGCACCCCCTTCCCCGCCTTCCCCCAGGGGGGAAGGAGAGATACAAACCTTTTCCCCTTGGGGGAAATTAGAAAGGGGGTAAAAATCAACAAAGAGTATTAGTCTATCTGTTACCGAAATTATGAGGTATTACACTATCGGCAGGCAGGAGCCTAGAGCGCAAAGTCAAGATAATTATCCGGATTACGCAAAGAGCGCAAAGTTCTGAATTATAAGATTTTGATTTTGCGTGCTTTGCTTAGTTTTTGTGTGCTTTGAGATTATAAAGATTAAACCTCAATTAAACTGGAGGCCAAAATGAATGAACAAGATGGATTGAAGATCTGTTATAAGTTGCATAATTATCAACACGTAACATAAAACCTTCGCTGACATGAACCTTGAACGCATCTTTAAACGACTGTGGATCGACTATGTAACTCAAAATCCTTCTGCCGGGAAAATATATAATCTCTTTTTGCAGGAAGGCGAAGAGGTTATAAATGACCATATTGCCTTCAGAACTCTCGATTATCCCGAAATTAATATCGATATTCTTGCTAAACCTTTTCTTTCGAATGGTTATGTTGCAAAAGGTGAATACCTTTTTAAGGAAAAGCATCTGTTTGCCAGGCATTTTGAATCGGAGAAAGATTTGAAGGTCCCCCGCATTTTTATAAGTCAGCTGATTCTGTCAGAATGTTCACAATTTATTCAGGATATTCTGAAGAGCGCATCTATTAAAGACGATCGGCCGAACTATTCATCTGATAAGTTAATTTTCTCAGGCTCTTTATTCAGTCCGTTATCTTATCAGACTTATAATAAATTGCGTGATGAATCAGAATATGCAGCCTGGTTTTATGTTTTTGGTTTCAGGGCAAATCACTTCACGGTAAGTATTAATGCATTGAAGACATACAATAATATTTCAGCTGTCAATGAGCTTCTGAAGAAGAATGGTTTCCTTCTTAATGATTCGGGCGGAGAGATCAAGGGGACAAAGGCCGATCTGCTGCAGCAATCAAGTACACTTGCGGATAAGGTGACTGTAAAATTTGTCGAAGGATCATTCGAGGTTCCGTGTTGTTATTATGAGTTTGCCCAGAGATATCCCGATGCAAATGGAAAACTATACAACGGTTTTGTTGCCAAATCAGCTGACAAGATCTTTGAAAGCACAAATTTCTACGGAAAAAAATAAAATTACTCCCACAGTCACACACTTTCATTTCACTCTTATTGCCCGGAGGAGTAGGGATCAAATAAATTTATTTTATTAAAAGTAATAGTCCTCAGGTTTTATACAATCTGATCATATTTTTGTATGTTTGTTTAATCCAAAAACATATAATTATGACAGCATTTACACGACGTAACTTTCTTAAAACATCTGTAATAGGAGGGGTAGCAGCAACTTTTGTCAGACCGTTTGATATCCTGGCAGCGACAGGGAAACAGGAATCATCCGGATCGAGGGTGGCTCTTACGACAGGTAATAACAGAGCGGATATGGCATTCAGGGCTCTTCAGCCTTTTTCAAAAGAGATTGCCCAGTCAATAGGTAAACGTCGTGTGATACTTAAACCTAATAATGTAAATATAAATGTGCAATTAGCATCAACTCATGTTGACACACTGGAAGGAATTCTTGAGTTTCTTAAATCTATTGGTAAGACAGAGAATGTTATAATTGCAGAATCGGCAGCAGGTGGTCCAACGTTCGATGGCTTTAAAAACTTTGGATATTTCAGAATGGCTGATAAATATGGTATTAAACTGGTGGATCTGGATCAGCAGCCTTTTGATATAATTCATGTTTTTGATGAAAAGGATTTCAGGCCCCATGCTGCAAGAATATCTCATATGATGCTTGATCCAGATTCCTATATTGTTTCTGTCGCCAGAATGAAAACTCATGATCGTGTCTTTGCAACCTTATCACTTAAGAATATTGTGTTCGGCTCACCAATTAAGGATGGTGGATTTTCCTTCAATCCTTCAAGCAAACATGGTACCACAACTGACAAACCAATTTTGCACGGAAGCGGATTTCGCGGAATAAATTATAATCTTTATTCAATGTCGCGTCTGTTAAACCCCGATCTTGCATTGGTTGATGGCTTTGAGGGTATGGAGGGTAATGGGCCAAATGACGGAACTCCAGTTGATCATAAGGTATGTATTGCAGGACTTGACTGGCTGTCGGTTGACAGGGTTGGAATTGAACTGATGGGTATTGATTTCGCAAATGTCGGGTATTTGAATTTCTGCAGCCAGACGGGATTGGGAATAGCTGATCTTAGTAAAATTCAGGTAATCGGAGAGTCAATTGACAATCACAGAAAAACTTATAAACTCAGCGATAACTTTAAAGATCAGCTGATCTGGAAAAATCCTGTCTCACAAAACCTGACAGAATCACCAAATCCAAAATTCCGGTTATCTTATACCTGAAATTTAAAGGAATAACGGCACAACGGCGTAACGGCACAACGGCGCAACGACATAAACGCACAAAGGCGTAACTGCGCTACGGTATGAAGGGTACAGGAAAAATATAATACATTGCCTGTAATACATAATACATTTTTTCCCCCTTAAGCCTTTACGCCCTTCCCCCTGAAAGCTTCTGACTACAGGTTTATGCTTGTTTTATTTTTCAAATCTACAGATTTGCCGTTCCAGATAAATTTCCCGGTCACTCCCTCAGGGAGTATTATTTCACCGGTAATCCCTTCCTTTCCGTTTCGCTTAAGATCATAACTGATGATCCCGGCCGGATGAGGCATCTGCCCTTTTATAAAACTAAGTTTCCCTAAAGCGGGTTCTATTTCTACTGTCCTGAAACCTGGTGAAGCAGGACGAATACCAGCTACAGTAGCCAGGAAATCATAATCAGGACTCGCGCTCCAGGCATGACAGTCGGAGCGGGCAGGATCGGGATTTTCAGCGAAAGTGGTAAGCCCTTTTTGAATCATATCGTTCCACAAGCCAAGAGTTTCAAGGTAACTGTCAGCCAACCCTGTTTTTTTCAGGGCCTGAGTCAGATAGAACCTGAAATACATGGTCGGCTGAATAAGAGTTTTATCATTCATGAATCGTATTGTGAATTCTTTCTGATCTTTCTCAGGAATTGTGTTTGTAAGAACCCCAAAGATCTGTGCATGCATACTGAATTCTTTTTTTGAAGGGGTATCTGCCAGGTAACCTCGTGATACATCCCAGCACTTTTCGTATACCGCTTTTGTCACTTGTTCCGAGATCTTTGCATATTTATCCGCCTTTTCCGTTTCTCCGAAGTTTCTGAAAAGCTCTGCCGCCTTTTGACAGGCATATGCGAACTGCATTGAGAGAATTGAAGAACTGCCATCACTCGTTCCACCGGCTGGAACTCCTCCAAAGCTTGTTTCCTCATGCCATGGCCATTCAACAGCCCAGTCTACAAAATTCCAGTACTCAACTTTGCCAAGGATACCGGTATTCCGATCAAGTCTTTTTGTAAACCAGCCGAGGACGTTTTCGATACCTGGTAAAAAGGATTTTATAAATTCAGGATCATCACGGAGTGTCCAGTAATCATTTACCATGTCGATCCAATACAGCGAAAATGGCGGAA